>JGI24508J20089_1000074_pt1 | contig 264590 bp, 275 predicted proteins | sample LinPmetageLP24_FD_20089 | JGI IMG/M metagenome (IMG submission 20089)
CTTCGCCAGGCCTCCGGGTAACCCAAGTTCGTGTATGCCTTCCTCCGGTAATCCAGGTTTCGTCGGTCCATAAGATTTGGTACCATTGGTCCATTGTCCACTTAACGTGTTCCTCTGCCCACGCTTTCCGGAGCTTCTGATTCTTCTCTGAAATAGGAGGCTTTCGCATAGCTAATCGACGATGGAACCCCTCGNGGAGTAAAGCGGATCGGATGGCATCTTTTTTGACTCCAAAGTTCATTACTGTCGCTAGTTGACTGAAAGACATTCGACGGTTCTGAGTTGAAGAACACACGAAAAAGACTAAGTCTTCGACTTGAGCTTGTGTAAGAATAGGTCGACGGCCTGTCTTCTTTTTCGGTGTAGCCTGCGAAGACTTGACAACATATTTAATTTGTTCGTAAGTCGGATGAAAAGGTAAATAATCGTGTATCTGTTTATAAGACCAGCCTATTTCGTAAAGAAGACGAATATCCCTTCGTTGATCGCGTGTAGTATGAGACGATCGAGTTGCTTTAGTAGGTGCAAGTGGAGGCACAAGAGAAGCGAGTTGAGGTAAAGGAGTAGAAGGGAATCGATAAAAGACTGACGGTTCAAGTACTGGTAAGGAAAGACTCATCGTGATAGCTTCAATTGCATAGAATTCTATAGAGTTTACAGTATAAACGCGTGCAACGCGTAGAGCTTCAATGCTTTGACCCTCTGCTGTTCTTACCCCTTCAGGTTAAGGGCGCACCCCCTGGCAAAAACAGGGGGGAAAACATAACCGCTGTACCTCCGTAAGATCTGCGTATGTGCGGCTAGCTGGACTAGATGATGGTGGGTGGTGAGATGGTGAGAAGTTTATTAGAGTGTGTTGATGGTGATCTTGGGTCGCTTCCTTTGTTCTTGGTTCCGGGAGGAAGCTTGAGGACCTCGGAGTCGGAGTGGAAAATGTGAAAATAATGCTTTAGATTTACGGACTGTGAAATTGGCTGGCTTCTGTTTCTTACTCTTTGCGTCGATATTCTTTGTTTCCGAGAAGCACAATCATCCGTTAAGCAGGGTTCGGGAACACGGCCTGGACCCTCCTGGATCAATACCGTCAGTTTCTGTACGTATCTGTGCCCCTATTCCTCCTTCCACCACCACCACCACCACCACCAACACAAATCCTCCAGGCTGAAAGCTCACCCAGAAGTCACCCATCCTCATACTCCAATAAAGCTTTCCAATCAATAATCGAAGATACTTGCCGCTATCAGCCTCGCGCTTCCCCTTTCCATTCCTCACAACCGATCCTCTCTCGCAATATCTAACTGGACAGACATCCAGATTCCCCATCAAACTATTCACCACCTACGCACCCGCGCACCAGAAGCGCAGAAGAACATGCACCGAATGCTCTGCCCCTGCACCTCCGAATCACACCAGGGTGGATAGAGCGACGATGTGATTGGTTGGGTTGATGAAGTGGTCAAGTTCCAGGGACTCCAGGGTCTGCTGGTTGGCTGGATGCTCGTCGACCTTGAGTGGTGCAGGTGGTGTTGGAGCTTCCCAGTGGCTGCGCGGGCAAGGCGGGTCGCCCATCATATTGGGATGTGGATGCGGGCAAGGGATGTGGATGTGGGTGTGGTTTTTGCACTCCATCGCTGTGCATGTTTGTTGCTTGATGCAGGACCGTTTTCTGGGAGTTGGAAATGGGGATAAAGAGAATATATAGATATTTAGATGTTACAGTACAAAGAAGCAAAGATAGAAGATTATTAGTCTGATAGTACTGTACTGTACAATTACTAAAGAAAGAGTATCATTAACGGAATAATCTAAAATATCTACCTTTTCTTCCTCCCTCTCCCTCTCTCCTCTCTCCTCTTCCTCCTGATAACCTCTGCGCACGGGTCGCCCAAACTGCCCTGTGCGCCGTTCAGACCATAACCCACTCCAAATCTGCTCCACTCACCAAGACAGACCAGTCAAGTCCCTTTCCCACACTTCTCTCACCCTCTCTGTTCTACTCCATCCTCCCTTTCAACGTGAGAGATCCCCATCCTCGTCTGCCGTTCGTCAACTCGTCTCACCAGTGATTGTCAGAAACAAAGAGTCGAATCCGTGCAGCTGCGCTAGCCACAAGACATCAACACTGCATCCAATTGAAAACCAACGCCAGTTCAATCGCGGCGTCGTGTCTTCCGTACCCGAAGAAACGAACCTCGACCTCCCTACCTTACCTTAACCTCGCAGACAGGAAACCTTCTTACAAAGACCTTCCTTACCACCACAACCATCACGACCACTCTTGACTTCTGCCGATACAGCCATCCCCTCGTCCCGATACCCACGGCCGTTTCCCCAACCTGCATCCGTCAATCAATTCTTTCTTTACGAATCCAGGACATCGCAATACCACCCTCCGCAAAACACCAATCCCTCAATCAATTCCATCCCTTCGATCGCAGATCGATCAATCCGAGTCCGACGCTCCCACTCCCATCCCAGGCCAAGCTAGATTCCCTACCGGGGAAAAAGTATCGCACGCACTGCTTTGCTTGCATCCAGTTTCATCTAGCCGACGACCGAACGACACTTCCTACCTCCGTCAGTCTACCACATACCGCAACATCACATCAATCAACCGATCGATGAGCAGAGGAGGATAAGATTATCAAAGTCATATCTTCTGTCACCAGCCAGAAATAGATAAAGCGCGAAAAGAAAGAGGAACAGACAAGCAAGATAAGATGGCTTCAAAGGTAAGCAACGCAAAGCAAAGCAAAGCTTCGCATCACAGCTAGCTCAACCCCTAGTTTGCATTGCATTGGCCTGCTGGTTGATTGATGATATGATTTACTGTGCTCCGTCCGTTATCGTTATGCTAGAAGCTTTATGATGGGAAAGAAACAAGTGCTGATTCGATTTTGGTGCTACAGTTCTTAAGAGAGTATAAGCTCGTTGTTGTAGGTGGAGGTGGTGTTGGAAAGTCTTGCTTGACGATCCAGTTGATACAGAGTCATTTCGTCGATGAATATGATCCAACAATCGAAGGTAAATCTCTCCTCTCCCTCTTCACCATCATCTCCCCGTCGCCCCAAACCCATTCCCAAGTCGCAAAGCCACAATCAGCTAACATATACTCCCCGCCAGATTCCTACCGCAAGCAATGCGTAATCGACGAAGAAGTAGCCCTCCTAGACGTCCTCGACACAGCCGGCCAAGAAGAATACTCTGCCATGAGAGAGCAATACATGAGAACAGGCGAAGGTTTCCTCCTAGTATACAGCATCACATCCCGGCAATCATTTGACGAAATCCTGGTTTTCCAACAGCAGATTCTCAGAGTCAAGGATAAGGATTATTTCCCAATCATCGTGGTGGGCAATAAGTGTGATTTGGAAGGCGAGAGACAGGTTTCCAAGCAAGGTATGTTCTGCCCATCTTCTCTTTATATTGAATGAGTTGCTCTGCCAGTACACTCCAATCCATACTCCCAAGTTTTCAGTTCTCAGCTCCCACGCGATGGAAATGAATGGAGCTAGGCACGGAGATACAGCTTTGCTTTTTCCTTGCATTATCTGAAACTCAACTCTCCCCTCGCACTCCCACCACATCATCCAAGCAATCCAGACCAAATCAAGGAACCACAAGACTAACCTCCTCTCTCTTCCCCCACAATAGAAGGCGAAGCACTAGCCCGCTCCTTCGGCTGCAAATTCATCGAGACGTCCGCCAAGTCGCGCATCAACGTCGACAACGCCTTCTACGACATCGTCCGCGAGATCAGACGCTACAACAAGGAGATGGCGGGATACACGGCTGGAGGCGGTAGTGGGTCGGGAAATGGTGGTCCCTCGGGTAAACTTGAGGTTGGGGAGGGAGAGAAGCAGAGGGGGTGCTGTGGGGGATGTGTAATTATGTAATGTGGTGGTTGTGATCGAGTTTTTGTGGTGGGTTTTGATTCTTGCTGGTACTGGTTTGGTTTAGAGTTGAAGGGGTTGGGGATGCATGTTTAGGGGGGTGAGGGGAGGTGTGGAATAAGAGGGAGGGGGTGGATGAAAGGGGATGATATAATCTGGCTTGGGGCTTCTTTTTTCTTGTGGTGCTATATGTTTGTGGATGGGCGACGGATCGATGGACAGCAGACGCGCTGAGTAGAGATGCGGGGGGAAAGAGGTGTGCGAGTACGTTTGCATTGCATTGTGTTTGTGCTGCGCTGCGAAGATGGCAGCAGGGCATATTCGTTCGGAGAGCGAAACGAAGCAGAGCTGCAACTGAATATCTGGCTGCATAAGAGAGGAAGAAGAAGAAGAAGAAGAAGAAGAGAAACATGGTTTTAATTGCACTATACCTCACATGGGAGGGTGTTTGAGATCGATCAGCTTGGCTGTAGGCAGGCACTTGAATGTGTTTTTGTTTGCTTACAGTATTTTTTTTTACGGTGCATATTGCTGCTTTGGAGCTTGGGCTCTTCATATTGTCTCTTTGTTTTTCTACAGACGAGCACAGCAGCACAACACAGCACAGCACAAAAACGAGGGTTCTGTTTCCCTTTCCTGTTAATATTTACTCGTCTCGTCTTCTCTTGTTCATCGATCAATAGATTGTTCGTGACTTACTTACTCGCATACTCGCATACAGCATCCGTACATACATACATACATAGGCGGTATAAAATCATATCCTTTGTATGGCCTCAGCCTGCCTTGCCTACCTGCCTATCTTTCAATTTTTCCGGGAAAGAAACATCTTTCTTTCCTACTTTTCGGTGTTCGTACCGTACGGCTTTCCTGTCATCATTTTCCGTTCGATGATTTCATGAGTGAGTACATACCTACATACATGACGGTTGGATGGATGGATGGATGGATGGATGGATGGATGGAGATATGGAGATATGGTCTTAATGTTTGATACATACATACACTGAATACTAAACTAGATAGAGTAAGTAATCGCCAACTGACTGTGCAAGGTGTGTGCAGGTGACAGACATTGTACTCTTCCAAGAGTCTACTTCTCGGCCAACCTAGATCACATGTAGATGAAGAGGGAAGAAGAGGTTCTGAATATGATGTGGTGGAAGGAAGGATGGATGATCTCCTCCGATGAAATTTACTATAAGCTCTTATCTTACTTGTGTAGATCGAAAGGCTGTGAGAGTCTGAGTAGAGAGGAGAGCAGAGGAGTCTGGATTTGATTTGATCCACCTGCTTCCTCGACTCGCTTCCTCGCTTCTGAAAGCATGCGCTCCGCTCACTGTAAAGTAAGTAAACAATGCTTGCTGGTTAGTTCTTCAGTCAGCTCAGCTATCCTTGAATATTACCAATTAGGAACGTGTATGTAATGTGTTGCCGATTACTATAGAATACAGTCACTATGCCCAATTGCCAATTCTGTGCTACACCTAACAGTTCTCAATCGTGTGTAGAATATCATTATGCTTATTTCATGTTCATGCTCATGCGAATGTAAGTAAGTAGGTATCAAGTGCATGCCTCCCTCCACGTTCCCACCATCCTCTCCCAAACTTCACCCCATCTCTCTTCCTTCCCACATATCTCTACCAAATCACTCCTCTCAAAACTATACACAAGCTCAACGGAGAGCTTGCATTGCCTTGTACGCTTTCCACGGCCCAAAAGCCTGTGTACCATCCATCCATCCATCCATCCACCAATCCATCCAATACTCAAAAACCTCCATCCTCCCGGTCAACACATCCACTCATAAGCGAACCCCGTCAAACCTCCCCCCTATTTCCCCTCCCCCACCAAATCAACTAGCATTCGGATCCAACTTATTCGCCGTAACGGTAGTATGCGGCCCGTTCCCATTCGTCGCCACCGCAACCCCATTCCCAATTGCATTCCCACTCTTCTCACTCAACTCCACACCCTCGACCTTCCCAGCTAACGCACTAATCCCCTCATCCGCAGTCACAAATCTCTGCGGCTCCGGTCTAGTAGCGGGTACTAAGTCGCCTTCTTGTAGTTCGTGGGCTGGTGTAGTTGGTACAGTCGGAGCTTCGAGTTGGGATTTCGTTGGAACGAGGGTGTTTGGTCTAGCCGCTGCGGCTGGATCCTGGTTCAAGCTTTGATTCTGGTTTTGGTTCTGGTCCTCGCTTTCCGTAGCAGTTCTCGCCTTCTCCAGCAACGCAGCCGTCGTCCCAGCCGTAACATGACCATTCGTCAAACCGTCCACATCCTGATCTACACCAAGCGTTCTCGTCACAGTACACACACTCTCATCTCTCTGTTTCCCAGCCACACTCCCCACCGCCAACGCCGTCATCTCCCTCGTCTCCTCGCCCAACTTCCCTTCCACCCTCTCGCCCTGCGTATTCCGCCAGTACATCGGCCCATGCGGGAAATCCTTATTCTCGCCCTCCCATTTCACGATTTTAGTGATTGCGGGATCGAAGACGGGGAGGTCGCCGAATGTGAAGTCCAGCTGGCCGCCGTATTTCTTGGGGATGTTGACGGGGTCGATGAAGGATTCGAGGGTTTTTTGCATGTCGGAATGAGAGAGGATGAAGATCTTGGAGGTAGTGATTGGGTCGAACCATTTCTTGATCCAGCCCCAGACGGTGGGGAAGAAGGCGGGGGCGCCAATGATCTGAGGAAGTTTTCAGCGAGTTTCTCTTGTAACAGTATTTTCTCTGATCTTTCTCGTGTCTTAAATTGGGAGATATTTGGACGTGTAAACTTACGAATATCCTATCCAGCGTCTCCGGATAATGCGCCGTAGCTAATGTACTAGCATCCTGCATATGTCCCCTCAAATTCCAAAACTGCTTCAATCCCACACCAGAAATGTCCACAATGTTGTTACTCTGCGTGATCGGCGTGCGCGGGTGTTCTCTATCCGTCAGCGCCGTACACAGCGGCATCACGAACCGGATCAGATTCTCGTACAGCGCGAACAGGCGTAGGAGTTTGGCGGGCGTCTTTCCATCCGTCGTCGCTTTGCTGTGTGTTTCTTTGGCGGATTTCTCGTATGCGGACATTGTTTTGGCGTTTAAGTGTTTGACTTCGTAGACATAGACGGGGATACCGCGACGGTCGCGACGGCCGGTCCATTGGGGGTACTGTTTGCTTGTCTTAGATATGGTGTTGACAAGGTGGGGGATTGGGAAACGTACTAATCTGCGCGTCTCTTCATACTGTTCTAGGTCTATGGTTTCGTAGAGGGTATCTAGCTGGTTTGCCTTGCGCCAATCTTCTGTATCTTGGAATTGCTTGAATGCGTCTGCGACGGCGAAACGACGGGCTCGAAGGAATCGTCTGAAGTAAGGTTTCTCTCTGTTAGTCTACCCGTGGATATCTACCTTCGCGGATGCGCTAGGAAAATAGAATCGAACATACAATAATGTCGCATCGTCGTGTGTACCGCCTTCTCCGGGCTTGTAGTATCCCTTCTCTTCGCACAGGATCTTGAAGTTCTTGAATGCGGCTTCTTCCTCGTCGGACAGATGTCCTAGATGGCCTTGAGGGTATCCGTACTCCACCACGGCGGATTGGACTCTATGAGCGGGGCCTGCTGTCGACATGATTGCTGGGTATATTATAGGACGTTGATTGAAGGGAAAAGGAAAAAGATGAGATTGCGGATCGAGAGGGTTTTGTTGTAGGAGTCGGTCGCGCCTCTCGGCTCGGAGTAAAAAGGGATATGTTGTTGTAATGAATAGGACTTTATGCTAGGTCCCACGTCATCTCAAGACAAGGCGAGGGCGAGAGCGAAGCGGTAAAAAGAGTAAGTCCAGGCCGATAGGAAGATCCTTCCAATTCTTCTGTGCAAAGTCCGATGAAAAGGAGTAAAAACGGGAAGAAGAGTCTTTATAGATTAGTCATATTCTTTCATCTGTTTCTTGAATTGACGGTGAGGAAAAGTCCAGAACCAGACAAGCATGATCCTCTTTCAGCGTGCTGACGTGAAAGAAGATGCAGATGCTGGGGAGTGGATTCCGCGAAGTGAGGCTTTGATAAGCAGCAGCACGGATAGCGGGCGGTTTTTTGGTTTTTTCAAGCCACACCCGGCAAGTTCGGCACTCTGGTGAACATTGGCATTGTTTGTATCGGGGGTGCAGTGCATGGAGGAGAGTCATGATCGACTCGGAAGTGGGAGACTTCGAAGGCCGAGAGGGCGGAGACGGACATAATTGTGAAGAGTGATGATGTTGATGAAGAATAAAAGAAGGACGAGAGAAGAGATAGAGGACAATTAAAACGGTGTATCAAAGACCAGGGTTATACCAATGCTTGAACCTCTTTTTTTTCCCAGGGCGTTGTTGAGACGAGACGTGAGAGGTTCGATCTGCTTCCGCAGCAGGGGAGCTCCAGGGCAAAGCATCTCGCTTTGCTGGAGGACTGGACTGGCTGGCGAGCAGAAGTAAACAAAAAATACTGGATGACTTCACCGGAGGATCCTCCTTTATATACCTTCAGACAATTTGTATTATTCATCTATCTGGATCCCGTATTGACGCGTACGCAAGTGTTTCCGTTATTCCGCAGGTATCTCCCAATAGCACTTATCATACCATACCATCCCAACCCATTCCTTCCCCTCCCTCATCGCTTGCTGGCTGGCTCGCTCGCTGCACCGCAGCTGCAAGGGCCGAGATGCTGCTGCGGTCGGTCAGGCAGGTCGGCAGAAAGTCTACCCCACCATTCAACCACCACATCTCGTGTCACTCCATATTCCAGCCTCACCACAACCGCACTCGAACTGAATCAAACAAAACACCTTTACCTCCAGCCCATGTTTTCACGACTCTCACAACTAGCACGACACTTCTCCCGACCTCTCCCAAACTACGCACACAACTCTGCCGCTGCGCTGTCGTCGAAAACAAGTCGCATCATGACATCATCATCTGCTGCGGCTGCGACCGCCGACGAGAGGAATTCGAGGATGATACATACGGCGGCTTGTTTGATCATTGGGGATGAGGTATTGGGTGGGAAGGTACGTCTTCTAATTAATTACTGTTGAATGAACACCAGGGAAAGAGGGCTGGAGAAGGGCTGGATTTGAAGGGAAATAGGAAATGTTTACATTTGTCGAACCAGGCTGACTATTTAATCCGCAGACGGTAGATGTATGCCAATGGATCTCGGGAACCGAAGATACACCTGGCTGATATATGGTAGACGAACAGCGCATACATGGCGAAGTTCTGCTTCCAATTGGGAATGGTATGCTGCCTGGAGATGAATTGAACGTACAACGCTGATACCGTCAGGCCCTCAAACGAATTGAAGTCATTGCCGACGACGAAGATGAGATCGTGGAAGCAGTGAAGCGCATGAGCACAAATTACGATTTCGTAGTTACAAGTGGAGGAATTGGTCCAACGTACGCTCCCTCTCCCTTCTCCTCCCACCAACTTCCAAACCCCCCCTCCCCATGCCGTCCCAACCCCAACATCACGCACAATCTAACACACCCCTCTCAGGCACGACGACATAACCTACCAATCCATCGCCAAAGCCTTCTCCCTCCCCCTGATCCTCCACGACGAAGCCTACGCCAAAATGAAGAAATTTTCCAAACCACACCCCTCCCAACCCAACTTCTCCTGGGACGTACCCTCTGCCGCCCTAACCGCCAAACTCCGCATGATCGAGCTCCCCACCGACACCTCCCGGCCCCTTTCCAAACAAGTGCTCTTCCCCGTCTCCGACCTCTGGGTCCCCGTAGCCTGCATCAACGGAAACGTACACGTCTTACCTGGCGTGCCTCGACTTTTCGAGAGATTATTGGATGGCATGAAGCCGTTGTTGGTTGATAGGTTGGAGGATCCCGGGAAGGGAATTCATAGGGTGCTGATTAGTACGCCGATGAGCGAGAGTGCTGTTGCGGGGTATCTGACGGAATTGGCGGGACGCGTGGAGAGTAAGGGTGTTAAGGTTGGGAGTTATCCGAGGTGGGGGAAGAAGCATAATACCGTTACGTTGGTTGGGAAGTGAGTTGTCCTTTTTACTTGCTTCTTGTGCCCTAGATGTGCCCAGTTTCGACTTATCTCCTTTTGAGGAACGGAAAGGCTAAGAGGCGGGGGTATGGATCGAGCTGATCGTTACGTTTAGGGATCGTGAGTTCCTCGAGAGTCTCGTAGCAGAAGTCGAGAAGAACGTCGATGGCAAGCGAGTTCAAGTGGAAGGCGAGGATGATGTCGAGGGCGAGAAGCAGTCATAGCGAAAGAAATAGGTGTGGCGCTTTGGAGTAAGTACAGAACGGTTGAGCTGGGCTGAGCAAGCAAGTAAGAGACGTCGCAGCATCTCTTCGCTGACCAAAAGACGATATTCTGTTATAGACCTGGTTTGAGCATTCTCTTGCATTGCAAAAATCCGATACAGAGAAGGGGGGACCCGACATGAAGCAATGTTAGTTGCGACTATGAATACAAGTTGCACACCTCTTTCCTGCCTTCTAAACAAAACTTCGTTCCAAGTACAGTTTGCCTATGCCCGTGTGCTTCATTGGTTGCTCCTTTCCCATCAGACTACCAACGACAGATGATCAACCCCACCAAGAGAGAAAATCCACTCTAAGACGGGACAAATCAAGCCAAGTCATGGCAACAATTCTTGATTCGGGGAGAACGTTACAACTTCATCTTAAAAGAAGACATAGAGGCTAAAACGTGCCCCAAGGGCAGTTTTTCACCTTTAGCAATAATGGACAAAATTCGTGAGTAGTCAGTTAGTCAAGCAGAGAGAGAACATGAAGTAACTCCTCCTACCTCCCAGCCAGTTTCCAAAAGCAGAGTTACGGTCAGATATCCGAGAGAGCAGAGTAGAGGATAATTGTCGCGTATTTATTACGGTTGAGAAATGTAGATTGGACGTTTCGTCTCTACCTTGCACCTTGCAGAGAATCTTCCGGCCGGCTAGTTCGGGCGGCGTATGCTTAGACTTGAGGTTAGGTTGTAGTCGGATGTTTTGTTTCTGTCTCCGGTAATCGAGGTGAGGAAAGGAGGGAGGGGGCGATGTAAAGGGGCAAGCGAGTGGCACTTGGCGGCACAGGACTTAGCGAAGGGTTCTAGAAGTCTAGGTAGGATATAGGAGGAGTCTTATTGTAGAATTTGAGATATCATAGGTATAGAGAAGGTGAAGACGAAGAGGGTTTACATCGGAGGGAGGTTGCTGTCAAGTTGCTGTCAAGTTGTCTAAAGCAGGAAACTACATGGTTGCTTGTTGATTCCAAAGTGAGCCTTCTTTTTTCTCTTTTCTGAATGAGATGAGGTAGGTCTCTCGTTTGCCACCTTTTTTTCCTCTTCGTACCTTTTCATTTGAGTAGAGACTCACTTCATAGCATGTGTATTCCATCCATCCAAATGACTTATGATCACATTGGAAATGGCCAGTCACGACATCGTCATCGTGGAAGTAAAAGTTTGCATCTGTTTCAAGATCGAGGGGGAAAACACAAAAATGGACAATGAAAAGTCAAACCAAGTAAACTCATCAATACTACTAGGGTTTCTGATGCACGTAATAACATGTTCAGATTGTAGCGCTTACATGATCTGCGTCGAGAAAATCTGCTCATTTGAATCATAACATGCCTAAAACCTTAGCTTAACAGCAACTACTTAACCTAGCTCCGTAAAAAAAGGGTCAACTTGGCACACCTGATTTCTTTTCAAGAAGAAAGATGGGAATCCTTCGGTTACAGATATACATCATAGTTTTTAGGAGATTGTTAACTCATTTCTCGTCTGACCCGTTCTGGAAGGTAGCAATTCGAAGGATCTCGCCAGTACGGTAGGCAGTCTGCACTTCGTAAGTAAGCTGAGAGCCTGCGCCGCAGATGCTAGGAATAACGGGAGACGTGTCAGGAAATTCGTATCGTGACAGTATAGTGAGGTAACGGAGCGACCGTGTGATAATGCACCCACGTCGAGACCAATGGCGAAGAGCAAGCGACGTGGTAATTGAGGGGAATGTAGTATTTGGATCATGGAACAGCGGTGAGCATGACGGTTGAAGATAGTCAATGGATACAAAAGAGTATAAGACAGCTTCCTTCCCACTTGAGTTCGCTGGATATATCTCATAACACCAACACAAGGATTCAGGAACGGACTTTCGCACTTACACCACTCACACACGTCTCTTCCATTCTACATACCAGGACACTCAGTTCTACAGCTGGTGCTTCAAGTCAATACGATAAAATGCATTATACAAAAGCTATCGCAACCTTCCTCCTCACTGCTGCCACTCTTTCAAGTGCCCAACCAGGCGGCATCGGAACAACATTCTTCTCCTGCCCAGCTGGGACAACCGGTGGATGCTGCTTGTCGTACACCAGCGGAGGGACGGGCGTCAATTGTAAGTTCCCCTATTTGCTAGTCTCCTTCCTCGGCTTGATCCGAATTTATCCCCAGATGTCTCTACCGTCTCATAACAGATTCGTGTAAAAAGAAACGATGATCAGATATTGATATTGATATTGTAGGCGGACCGGTCATCCCTGGTCCGATCCCAGGCCATGAGAACGAGTTCGTGTGTGCTTTCCGGCCTGGAGAGTTGAAGAGTTGCTGTACTACTGGTGGTGACACTGTGAGTATTTCTTCTCCTTCAAACCTCATTACTTTCCTTCCCTTGTGTCTGTCATAGACTGTGTAATGTGTCTGGACTTCGAATTTTAGAGTGCGAAATAGACCATAAATAGTTGATTCACGTGTTACGATAGCCAACTGGATGTGTCGCTGCTCCGCCGACTTCGACTACCCCTATTGCTACGATCACTTTTGGGAAGAAGTTTTAAAAGATGCCTTGGAAAGAAAAGGGGGGTATTTGCGGAGTGGAGTATACTAGGCCACTCAGGTGTAAGAGGTGGTGAGAACGGGGAGGGATTGGACTTGAGCGTGGGATGAAAGTGGCTAAATAAAACAAAATTCTGCAAGCAAGGCTAGAAATTCAACATTCCTGGCTCTTCGAGCTTAGCATTACCGAGAGTCATCGATTTAAAATGTCCGCTCCTGGTGTTGTAGCTTAGCTCGCCGATAGTCTATATCTCAAATCGAATTATGATGTCTGTAGGGTGGACAGGACATTGTATCCTCCTGATGGGGCACAAAACAAACGTAGTCTACTATCTGACACATGGCCGATGAGTTATGGCTCAACCTTCGTGCATTGGAGCAAAACTTTCAAATGAAACAATCTCAGAGTGAACAAAGCGGGTAACATGATTCTCGGGTAATAATTATGCGCGGTAAACAAGCAACTCCGTAGCTGACAATGGCTAGCCAAACGATCTAGGGGATTAAGTACAGTTTCGAGCGTCACGACGGATAAAATAAGATTGGGCTTTCTTCATAGTTGAACAACAAGCACTGCCATCGATCCTAGACACGGCCGCTTCGCTGATACCATTTCCCTCGAATATAACCTCGGTCAATCTGATCGGGGTACAGGCCCTCCTTCAACATGATCCCCATCTTGTTCCCTGGCAAATTCATTGGCAATCCGGAACTTCCTCTCATCAACCAAGCTCAAGTCTCGTTCAACGTAATTGGCTCATTCATAGTGTCTGCTATCCATCCAGTCCCTCGAGAAAGTGAAAGACCGGCATGTGTGCACCTGATCCGAGTCTATGTAATTGTGGTGAAGGCCTTCACTGAATCTTGGGGGAATCAATGTGTTAGATCAGCTGCACTGTATCGACTGCCGAATGATATCGAGGCAGTGTTCTGCACAAATCAGCAACAATCATGCAAAGCAAGTCGCGACGCGTAAAATTGTATTGAATCTGTGGCTTCTTATCATTGTGCAGACCACCATGTGATGATACAGTCTGGTAATATTCCGGTTTTAGTGCCTTTCTGAGCGAATTCTAGTCTTTTATCAAACTCGCGATCAATATTGCAAGTACATCTGGGGATATTGAAGTACCACGCAATGTAAATTATGGAATATGTCCAGACTCGCGGTATAGCCACGGAGTCCCTCATCCACATATTCATGACGCTTATCACCCCACGCTTTCACCGCTTCCTGCTCACTCATACTGACATATCGTCTTTCAATCGTCTTTCAATCAGCCGTTCCCAGTTATGGTCGATTTCTGCTGATGGCTCTCCGAACAGTTTAATATTTTCTGGCCATTTAACGGTCGTATCGGTAGGTTTTCGCCACGGCGTGCCATTGCGATAGAAGTTTGGTGATCCGGTGAATCTGATTCTCTCCAGCAGGATCTTCGTGGGTGTGACTTTGAATTGTTAGCGAATATTAGGGATCCTCAAGACTGGAAGACTGACCAAAGTTGCTGGTGAATCCTGACTCATAAGAACCAAACGCTGGTGTTGTTCCTCGTTTGATGAGGACTATGAAGGTGCTGATTGCGAAGAAGACTGTTGTTACTCATGGTAGGCTATGGAGAGCAGACCTTCCACTCGAACGGGACTCAAGACGAATCTTTATCGGTTCATCCGGGTCATGAGCGTAGGGCGATATCAATGGTCTTAGGTCGGCAGCCTTCAACTCAGATGTTTTGTCCACCCCCATTCTGATCACAGCGCAGCCTGTAATTAGATCAAGTCAAAATCAGCTTGGCACGTTGTGTAAACAGTTTCACCGATGTTATGTCCGGGGAGTCGCCTAGTACTGGAATTTGTCGCTCGGAACGATCACTCCAGTAGTAGGGAGAGCTATCTATGGGTGCCAATCTGGATGACGGCTGTACAGTTCAAGTTGACGTATATTGAATCGTCCATCGGCGCAACTTTCGGTATTCAGTAACTGGCAAGTTCCGTACAAGAAGATCAATGTCAAGCACGATGCATATCAAGCACGCTGCATGGCACCGGCGGAGGGCACACTCTGGGAAGACACATAGAGTGCTGTACATGGTTCTATCACATTTGTAATTAGGCAGATTTGGCCGTGGTCCCATGATCTCAACATCTTCTGTGTAGCACTTCTCTCATGAGTGTCCGTGCTGTAGAACTTCCGGAAAAGTTCACGCAATAATGTCACGAGGCTTAGATCATGTGAGAAAAAGTGGAAACGTTGCAATCAAATATCAAAAGTCCCTTTGACACAATTAAATCTCAAGCGGAGAGCGACGGATTCAACTTTAATGATGAGTATTCATCTGATTTTGCTTCTGTATACTCAGTTCTGTGACATCTTGTGGAAGACTTAGAAGTAGATAGTCTGTTATATTTGTATTCAAAGTACCAGCTGCTAGGGTAGACCAGCTTGATTCCTAGCAGATATCTACTTATCTGTGTGGTAGCCTTCATCTCTCTTATCGGAGTGATACCCCTCGTCGCTTTTGTCGGTATGGAAACCCTCATCTCTGATGACGAGTGCCGCAGCAAGAGCTTCTTAAGAATTCAGCTGACTGGTCTCGATGTTTCTGTCACTTTTGGGGAGGGGGATATCGGGTAGAGGGAGGATGAAGTTACCTACCAGTGCTGGGAACCGGAGTAGCTGGGACAAGTGAACATGCTACCAGAAAGACGAGAATCAATTTGACTTGCATTTCGAAGACTGTACTGGGCTTATGTCGAGGAAAAACAACGAATGTTGACTTATTGTGCGGATTGCTGCATTTACTCTTTCCTTCAACTACTAAGACGATGCTGGAGTACTTAAGTCATCTGTTCCAGGTCTTCATGGCCAACAACTCGTGTTCAGCCGGAGTTCGAATATGACAAGACCATGTACATGCTGGGATGTTATATGCGAAGGCAAACGAAAGTGGTTGCTGCGCCTGGATATTAAAACTTGCAGATGCGTACACAATTGCGCTGCTGCTACCATTCCTTCACGTACTGGGAAATCGACGAGGTTCAGTGCATTAATTATCGTGATGCCAGGTGGGATATCAGATGCTTCCACCGCTGGCTCAGAATAAACTTCATCCTTCCCCATTTGACCTCCGCTGTGCTTTCGCTCACTCGTTTCATTGACAGGCCATGATTGTTTATGATGGATGAGCCAGCCTCGATATCATCATACATGTAGCACACTCCGATGAACGGTACACGCGCAGACAGAAACGTGGCTATGTACTCTAATGAATTGTGCGCTGAAGCACGCTACTGCACACTTAAGTTCTTGGAGCAGTACAGACCGTATGCTCGGATCATCGAGGAGATCATCAAGTTTACAATTGACTATGGCGTACTTGGCCTTACCAGTCTTTAATTGAGACAAAAACTGGAGTACTTGGCGAGGTGCTGTGAGTATTTGTTTGACTCGGAGCTGACTCTTGAGCGACTGACGCTTAGACTGATCTGGTTCTACGAATACGTACGAGTATTCTGTGGAGCGGATGTGATCATCTGTTGATTGGCCATCCCCCGTGCCTATGTCTAGTATTATTCTGCGGCTTGGGTTCATAAGGTATGCTATGCGATAGACTTCGCTTTCACATTATCCTGGTCATCTTACGCCTCCGATAATTGCCTCTTGCTGTGGCACCTTGACTGCAGGAGAGGTGGAGTTGCTAGAAAGCTTAAAACGGCAAGTAAAAGCTTTAGGACTGACCCGCATTACTGAGCCTAGCACAGCAGTCTCCACAGGTTCGAGTTTTTGGACCGTGCAGGGGACAGACACCGAACTTGGGACTGGGGAATCTATGCCGTACCCATAGGTGTCCAAATAAAGCACGTCCAATGATCTCTACTTCTTTTGATTCATCGGAGGCCAATGAAGCTTTGTAATACTTTGTAAATTCAAGTTTCGGGTCCTTGATTCCGTTGAGGGGCCCTGCCTCGCGCTTGTTTCCGCTCTCGTGCATCTGTTTAGTACTAGCAGATGAGTTACAATGCTTCGCACTGAAGAATTGTAGAGTTGCCGAACGGACCTGCCTATCTTGGGGCAGTGACAGAGCAGTAAAGGTGTCCGATTGTATGCAAGTGTAGGCTCACTACAACATACACGTATGATAAGACGCGCCATGATAACACCTGCCTATCTAGATCTGGTGAATTCTCTCTGGTTGTTATCTTGCTAGCTCGTAGCAGTCATCCGTAAGTACGGAATGGCAGCAAAAGGCAAAGAGACGCATTGCGTGACCAAGCTGATGCCGAAACTTTCATTTTGGAGTCAGAGTTTAGAGATTGAAATTCTGTCCTGCGGTTACTATGGAAGCCTTGAAACAATGTTCAACATCGGTCCAACTTCCAGGGGCGACTACAATGCTGTCCAAAGGCAGAGGTCATTACTGATGTTTTGTCCGGCATTGCTGATGATGGTGAGAATCTGCACGAACCAGGCGATCTTTGGGCTGCCTTGGTCTTTTAGCAAGAGCAGCGTTTATGATATCTCTGCTCTTGAACCTCTGGCTTCTCTGCACTCACCTATCTTCTCGTTGAGTGAGCTCTCCACTCCCCGTATGTACGTGCCTGGTCTCAACTCTGAAGAAAATGATTCTCCACCTACTAATTATACTGTTCATACCAGTAATCCCTATCAAGGTCACTTTCTCTGCTGCTGAAGAGTTTACTGCACCGGGGAACGCAACCACTAACGATGCATGGAGAAGGTTGAGGCTTGGTAAGTATACCAGCTTCAATGATCCAGGGAAGAGGGCTAAAAAATTTCAGATCCGTCTGGTTATGTGCTTCTTAACGAGAAAGACAGACACATATACCATCTCAAGCCCGGATTCTCACACAAGTCAAGATCGCAAATCTTCAGTACAAGTATGTATCATCAACTGCACTGCTTGACCATGATTCGAGAAGGGGATTGGAAGCTTGCGGACGCAATCGATAATCCGGGAAGCTTTGAAGGCAAGGCCATTTTTCGAAGTTCTCATATCGAACACTGTTTCGATTACCAACGACAGAGTGTGCAATGCGCTGCAGACTTGAAGCTGAAACCTGCGGGTACAAGCGAGCCTGGACATAGTAAGATAAATGGCTGGGGAGTGGAGCACTCAACCTGTAAGGACTGGCGAGTCGCCGAGCAGTGGCTGAGGAATACTGGTATACCGGAGAGAAGCGGCAACTTGTCCTTGAAAGCCCTGTAACATGTATATAGCAATGGGCGACTTGAGGATACAGACCTGAAACCTGGGTACGAATTGATATATGTATCAAGATCCGTCAATTTCCCCACAATTTCCATTCTTTTCGGCGGTACGTGAAGCTTCACGAAGTTTTTCATCCTCGGCAACAGTGGCGAAAAGCCCAAGGATTTCAAGCCTGTAGAGAGAAGCATTCTCGTGATCAACGAGGGGTTGTAAAACCCTGGAGAAGGTAGCAGTAGTGGGCGAGACAGATGCAACAAGCTGGACTCGAAAATACCGAGATCTAGATAGTATCTCAGTTGTCTCTGGAAGAAGAGCTGAAGACGTAGTCGTGAAGTTTGGCGGCGACTGGCAGTGGGGATTGCTTGTGGCCATCTTGGATATCTCAAAGGGACGCTATTGCTTCTGAGAAGAACGATCATCAGAGAAATGCGATGGGCGAGTCAAATTCCCGGTACTGAGTCTTGATGTTACAGTTGAGAATCCCATCCGTGCTTAAGGTCGCAATTTGGGAGCTCAGAAAGAAGGACTGGTAAAAATGAGAAAGAGGCGACACACGAGGATGTAACCAATCAGGTGGAGAAGTTCCACTTCCAGGTTTTCCCCCAACCCATGGCCGCCGACGAGACTTCTTTAAATACCATTCTCTACATAAAAATTGGTCGGCTCAAAGAGACACAAGGACGAAGGGAATCACTTCCTAAACTTAACTGCTGTTAAGGGTGGAGTGCCTAATTTGGTAATGTGATACCTCAATTGAGTCCTACATGTCTTCCACCAATCTTCTACAGATTCTTGATTCTTCGTAAAGGTCTCCACTCCCCGGAGTCAAGCGGCACATCACTCTAGAAAGAGATGCTCAAGATCTCGGGCCTCCGAACCCTCCCTCGGGTACTTCTTGATCAAATCATTAAGGTAGTTAAATCACCAACAACCAGTTCCGCTGCCCTAACAAGTACCCAGCCAGATTGAACGTTTGATTCAATCTCCGCGACCAGAACAGCTGATTTCAGGCTTGAGATGTATTCAAAGATAGAAGGAATAGCAATAGCCATGAATGAGGCCATGAAACAACGGGACTAACAACTCCTCGATTGCAGAAACAATACTAAGGCTCTTACAGAAATAACCAACGATGTCGTGTTCAAACCCGACATCTGCCAGTATCTTGTGAGATGGGTAATGACTAACAATACGCCACAATGCGAAAAGGGTTGTTATTTCGTTTACTCGTAACTGCCGCCTATCCCTGTCCGAGTCCAGCCCTTGTGGCTTGCAGCAGCATAAAAGCCCGGCTGCAGCACAATCAACAGACTTGTCACAACAGCACTAAACCTTTGCATATTATTCACCGGCAAAAATAGCACTGGCGAATCATGTATCGTGATTGCGACCCAATCGGCTGGTCCGACGCGATATTCTTGTGCTCGGGTGTAGATACTGGAGGCTTGATGGTTGTAGCTGACACAGGCGGCTGAGCTGAAAACTTCTCGTGGATTGGCATTGCATGGGCATCTCGAAACCTCACGAATGGGAAAGCTTTACGCTTCATCAAGATGGCAGGAGCAGCTATCCGACTTTCCGTTCAACGACAGACATGTGAAATTTGAAAGAGATACCTTCGTGGTCCAAATAATACATATATCGCCTCGCGATTCATCTCGGGTTATTCATTCGATCATCCAAATTGAATGAAGTTTAAAGCGTGGTCCCACCCACCGCTTATTGCTTCCTTGAAAACCGAAGTATTCAATTTCTTGATATAAATTGCCTCATAATCATGGGTTCCATCAGCCCTCATGTGGAGAGCAACGAGCTTCTTCCCACCATCCTGGAAAATAGAGCGAAGTCCGACCCCCACGGTATTTGGGCCAAGTTTCCCATTTCTTCCAGCACATACAAGGAAGGCTTCCGATCTGCAACACACCTGGAGCTCTTAAATGCTGTCAATAAAATGGCTTGGCTGCTCGAGGAGTCTCTTGGAAGAAGTGAAGACTATGGAACCATCGCATACCTAGGCCCGAATGATCTTCGAAGCATCATTGTTGTACTCGCAGGCATCAAGACTGGATACAAAGTAAGCAGCTCGAGTTCGAGAAGAAAGAATCGTAATATCTGATGTTCCCAGACATTCCTCCCGTCTCCGAGAAATAGCAAGATTGCTCAACACTCTCTCCTTGCAGGACTCGAATGCAACGTCTTGCTCACCACAACTCCGGAACTACCGTGCATAGCGATGATAATCGAGGACTATCCGATGAAGAGGCTGCAAGTTACTGCTCTCGTGGACCTGCTCTCCCCTACCAACGTGCGTGACTATCCATATGATGCTGTGTACGAAGATGCCAAGAATGATCCTATCTTCGTTCTACACACCTCAGGATCCACTGGTCAGCCCTGCGCCTGCTTGCTCCTTGGGTCACTGCTGACACTCGTAGGTATCCCGAAGCCTCTCGTATACACTCACATGTTCAACACCTGTGTCGCAAATATTACGTCGCTGCCAATGCAAAAAAACTTCATCAATCTGAACGCCAACTTCCAGACTGGAAACTTCTTTTCCATATTTCCATCTTTTCACGTAAGCAAAATCGACCGCCACATGTATCCGCTGGAGACAATAACATGTGGAAACAGGTCGTCGGCATAGGGTTCCAACTGATCATTCCCACATTCTATGGATGTGTTCCTATCTATCCTCTTCCGTTCGCACCACCAACCACAGAAGGCTTCCTCGAAGCCTTGAACCATACCAGTGTTGACTGGGCATTTCTTCCTCCTGTACTCATCGACGAGCTCGGCAAAAACATTCCATCCCTGGATTTCGTCGCTTCAAAGCTGAAGTATATTTACTTCACAGGAGGAGCTGTGCCAAGCTCTACTGGTGACGTTGTTTCTTCCCGGCTACCACTTCACCAAGTCATGGGCTCAAGCGAGTGCGCCATGTTTCCCCTCATCCGCAACAAGACAGAGGGAGATGTCGACTGGAGCTACATCCAAATCCATCCAGCCTCGAACACCGAGCTTCGCCACCGCTTTGGTGACCTTCACGAGCTCGTCGTTGTTCGCAAGCCCGAGAATGAGAAGTATCAAGCCATTTTCACCCACTTTCCACACTTGCAGGAATACGAGACCCGAGATCTGTTTTCTCCACACCCGACAAAGCCTGGATTCTGGAAGCATCGCTCTCGGATTGATGATGTTATCGTGTTCCTCAACGGGGAAAAGACCAATCCGGTGACATTTGAACAAGAGGTCTCTCGCCATCCTGAAGTTAAAGCGGCCCTTGTCGTGGGTCACCAAAGATTCGAGGCAGCTTTGCTTGTTGAGCGAATTAAGGATACCGAGCTTTCCGCGCTGGAGCAAGAGGATTTGATCGATAGCATCTGGTTGGTTGTTCAAGACGCAAACAAGAACTGTCCTGCTCATGCTCGGGTCTCAGGATCTAAGATCATGCTAGCAGCTCCAGCCATGCCATTTATCCGAGCACCGAAAGGCACCATTCAGCGCCAAGCAACTTTGAACTTGTATGAGGATAAGATCAGTAAGTTGTACCTTGAGTCTAATTCCGTGGAAGCGGAGGTGAAAGAGCTGAAAGGCCTAAGTATCTCGGACACGACCTCACCAGCCGAGATCGTCCGTAAGCTTGTGAAGCGAGTGACCGGATGGGAAAATTTTGCAGACAGAGATGACTTCTTCTCGCTGGGGATGGACTCCTTACAGGTACTCCATCTTCGAAGAGGTATCATCTCAGCCTTTAGAACTCACGCCATTACTACTAGCATCATCTATGCGTGCCCCTCGGTTGATCTTCTGGTGCGAGCCATCTCAAAAACCACAAGCGAATCGTCGCTATCTTGTGCAGACTTGGACACTGCTCGTATCACCAACCTTGAGGAGACCTTGAAGGACTATGAGACCGAGATCGATATGCTCGCGGCTTCGAAGGAGTTTGAATCCTTCACCGCTGTGCAGTCATCGGAACAAGAAGTTGTCTTACTTACTGGTTCCACTGGAGCACTTGGGTCTTTCTTGCTTGACAGACTTCTTCGAAACAAGGCCGTGTCTCATGTCTATTGTCTGAACCGCACCCACGACTCGAAAAAGTTACAGGAGCTTCGGAACCAAGAACGAGAGCTCTCATCCGACTTCCCACCTTCTCGCGTCACCTTTGTGACCGGAGATCTCGCCCAATCCACCTTCGGCCTCAAACAATCAGTCTTCGACAACCTAGACGCTAATATAACTCGTATAATTCACAATGCTTGGCCAGTTGACTTCAACAAAACTCTGCAATCTTTCAAGCCTAGTCTCGACGGCGTCTTAGGTCTCGCTTCCTTCGCTTCGACAGCCAAACTCTCCCCTTCGATCTTCTTCATCGGATCCATCAGTTCCGTAGGCAACTACCAAAATACCCAAGACCACCTTGATTTCATTCCTGAGACTGTCTTGAAGGATCTCAATACCCCAGCACCGATGGGATACGGTGAGAGTAAGTACCTCGCTGAACGCATTTTGGACTACGCGACGAAGAAATTGCATATCACCACTGCGGCTGCCAGGGTTGGACAGATTGCTGGCACTGCAGAGAATGCTCGTGGATGGAACAGAAGAGAGTGGTTTCCAAGTCTGGTGATGAGCTCGAAGTTCTTAGGTGCTGTGCCAGAAACACTCGGAGTCGGAGGGAATGCACAGGACATCGACTGGGTGCCAATTGATCAGCTTGTTGAAGTGCTTGCTGAGCTTGCCTTGAGCTCCAATGAAAGGATACATGGAGATGGTGTCCAGATTTTCCATCCGATTCATCCTGCGCCTTCGAAATGGAGTGAAATATTGCCGACAGTGAAGGAGACTCTCACGAATTCTGATGCCGTGGGAGTCAAAGCAGTACCTTTCCAAGAATGGGTCATGTCACTGAAGAACTCAAGCACATCTATCACCGAGGAGCTTTTTGCTGAAAAGACTGAAGAGTTGATTCACAAGAATCCCGGAGTGAAGCTCTTGGATTTCTATGAGAGTCTTCTGAAAGATGATGGACTTGGCAAGACGTTGAGAATGCAGACGAAGAGGACTTTGCAGTCCAGTCAAGCTTTGAGAGATCTGGAGCCTCTCAAGGCGGAATGGATGGAAGGGTGGATCAAAGGTTGGTTGAACACTTGAGAGTCATCCGGTTCGGGCATCAGGGACAATACATGTCGTCGATGAAATTGCGGACATTTGTCACATTCTCCTTACAGCGACTTATTCCTCACAGATTTGCCTTAGGGATTTGGATCTTCAAGTCAATGTCCTGTATTCAGTCTGTGAACTTTCGCAGACAGCAAAATCTGGCCATTCTTTACCCCCTTCCATGGCTACCTTGTAAGAACAATGGAGTATAATTGATGTGATACGCCTCTGCCTCGTATTTCGTAGCGTTCAGAGAATCTTAGAAAGCCATTTTCTTCCACTGATTCTTCCTAGCCTTGCTCTTCGACTTCGTCGCTGTATTAGTGTCGCACTCTTCCTCTCTGGCATCTTCCGAGACTGGCTTGACGGCAAATGTGTCTACCTGTTCTGCTACTGGGACCGGTGGACCCTGTTTTATCTTCCCTTTTCCCATAGTTCTGAACTTATCGTCTCCCTTGATAGGGGTCGGCTGTTGATTCTCGTCCGCTCCCGTCGGGGAAACACCGGATCCGTTCAACGGAGGGAAGTTCTGCTCGTGCTCCTTTGCAGCTGCTCTCTCTCGTTGCTTCTTCGACTTCTTTTTCGGCTTCAGTGCTTTCTCAGCTGCTTTCGCAGGATCTGGTTGCGTGCTTTCGTTGTGACCCCAGCTGACAGTTGCATTCGCAACGACCATCTAACTTTCCTCCTTAGCTTCCTCACACCAGTCTCTGTAGATATTCTCTTCTTCCAAGTTAAACATATCCCGAACAGAAGCGAAAGCGTGCTTCCTAGCTATCTGTCGCGGTGTCTCGATTTTCTTTACCCCGCTGCTCAACGAGCCGTTGGAACCAAACGATGAAGACGGAGAAAAGCCATGATCTGGATCAGCGCCATATTTTGCGAGGATATGCAATGTTTCGACAATTTGATGCTCTCGCTCCATGTCCTGCTGCCAGAGAACCTCATGTAATGGCGTTCGACCCTTGACATCCTCCCGATTGATGTCGTCGATTCCGCCGTGCTCGAGGATATAGGTGGCGATTTGCTCTAGCGCAAACCTCGATGCAATATGTAGAGCCGTTGACTTCTCGTCCAGATTGACAATTGGATTTGGTATATCAGGCTGCTGTCGTAGGATGTACGTCGCAGCAACATCATGACCCTGCACCAACGCTCCATATAAAGGTGTATACCCTCCTCCGTTCTTCTCACTCAGGACACAGGGCCCGACTCTCTTGACTAGGAACCGTACAACACTAGTGAACCCACTTGCAGCTGCTAGATGAGTCGGAGTTTGCTGGCTGTGATCGCAGTTGACTGACTGCCAGCATCTGGTATCGCATGAGTGGATTCTCGAATTGTCGGTCTTGAGCCTAGGGTCTGCACCATAAGGAAGCAGATTCTTGGTAGTGGCCCAGATTAAATCCTCCCAGAGCGTGGATGGCGGGACGGTGGGTTCCATGTACGCATAGAACTCATTGAAGAATCGCCGTCGAGCGCGACGAGCGAGTGTTGCGTGGAGGACGGAAATGCCGTAGAAGGAGACTGCTCGTGCGTCTGCGCCACGAGCTAGCAGGAATTCCGTGGTGCGTGGAAGTGTATATGAGCATGCTATGCGCAGTGCGGCGTTGAGCTCATGTTGAGTGATTAGATGAGGGCGGGCGAGTGCCACGTAGAGAGATGTGAGATCTGGATATGTCGTGCTGAGACTGTCAATGCTGAAGTCTGAAGAGGAGCCATGCTTCATCAAGTGGGAGGCGATGAGTGGAGCATCCATTGACACAGCGAAGTGCAGATAAGTGATTGAGTAATGTGAGAAGGGCATACCAGCTAGACAACTTGTTTGATCGTTAGCGAAGGGCTGAAATGGTCAACATCGAAGGCGAAGGTGAACTCACCCCTTAAAGCCCACAATCTCTGTAGCAGAATAATTGCTGTATCAGGTTGGAAGAATTGTATTTCACAGCATGCAAGAATATTGCAATAAGACTGTCGCGCTCTTTCTTGGGTCGGCTGGATGTTCGAGCCCAAGCAAGATGGCGATCGAAGACCTCGGGGAGGAAGAGGTGATGAAGACGACGCGTCAGTTGGCAGATTGTATTGATGTCACCTGTGCCAGAGACCATGGAAATGATCAGTAGAAGAACCTCCGTGGGGAGAGTGGCGAAGTTTGCTGGCTCTGCCATGGAGCTGGCTACGGTATGGTGCGATTGGTAATGTGAGTTGTATTGTTAGGCGGTGATATAAAGTTGTGGTCAGGTTTGGAGAAAATGTTTACTAGTGCGAAAGGCAGATGTGAATTGGTGGTGAAGCAGGCTCGGCTCGAGCCGCGTTGCCGTAGCAAGCTAACCCCTGAGAACAGGTATTGGGCAGGTAAGAACTGGTCAGTCTACGACATGAAAATCGCCGTTCTTAAAATAAACATCTACTGTGCTTGATGATCAAAAGTTCGGATGGACTCGTGCATCATCCTCGGCTCGGATACAAGTTTTGCCGCGGGAGATAATTTGTTGACAATAACAACATTAAGCGAATAGGTGGGGAGACTAAGCTCGTCATAAGCTACTTTGATCCGTATAAAACTTGCAGTAATTGAAGCGGCAGAGGCTAACGTATATCCATAGATAATTTTTGACTTTGCAAATTTAAGTTATGAGATCAGACCATCTGTTCATCTGCTCCTCTGCTCATTGTCACCGAGTGGTATGAAGTTCTGAGAGCTGGTCAAGGATTTGTGATACATCGGTTCGTGTACATATTGCTCACTCTGTTTGCGGTTGTTCAGATTAACTATGTGGTTTTGGATTGGGGGTATAGAAAGGTCACAAAGATCCGATACCCGGAGAATAGTACAAGACTTGCCAAATGGCATGTTGTCCAAAAGCGGTTGTCGCGCAGGACTTGGGGATGGAGGTGCGGCATCCACCAGTTCTATAGCAGATAGGTCGTACTTACTTCTCAATGGTAATGATGCTCTATCAATTGATCATGACGTTTTGATCTTTGGGTATAGGAGGATAATAAATAGGAAACTACGAGGACACAACTGTATCAGGTCCTGGTCACGTGTCAATCCAGAAAGACCTAGGGATAGAATTGGGTTATAGGACTATCCATTACTGTGCTGTTAGGGCCTCAGTTCAACATTGCCAATAGATCAATTCCCTGACTCGCTAGGCGTGCTAGTTGCAAATATCCTGTCGTAAGACTTACCAGGAGCCAGAAGTGGACATGATCTTCACTTTGAGCATATATTCGTCGCTTCGCACAAAGCAGCAATTGTTGAAAATCTGGGGGTTTCATAGATCGCGGATGATACTTAGTGCTGAGATAATTATAGCAAGTATAATTAAATTACACGTTCATAACCAAATCTTAGAAGGGACCCTATCAGCCACTCCCGAGATCGCGCGGCCCAACTACTCGGTACGCTATGGAAACACCTGCTAGCGTTCTCAAATCGTCCAGCCCGAAACAGCTATTACAACACATCGCGATATGCAACAGGGCTCGGCAACCATATTCAAAGTATGGTACAGCTGTCTTAGTGGTTGGTATCAGAAAACTATCACTTTAGCTGGGACGAGCTAGAACGGCAACGTTACCAGTCTATGCCGCTGAACAAGTCGTCGAAGAACATACTGGAATGTCACTCGGCTTTCGTCGGCATTTACTGCGATATGCAACAGAGTGGTTATCGTTGCGCCGATTAGCTTGAGCCGTAGGTCTAGAGCGATGGTGCGGTTATGGTCGAGCGACTTCGGCACTAGATGTCAGCCAGTGGCAGGAGCTGAGGACAGATTTCAGAGATGCAGCTGTCACTGAGATTTATAACACCATGAACCATCGGAATTCTTCGAGATTGCGGGAAAACATAGATAGCTATGTTGTGAAGGAGGCGCTTACCACGGCGACAAGGCACCCAGGAGAACCCGACTTCACGTTTCTGTAGTCGATATACAACAATAATGCTTGTGGCTATCTGAGCCCAGATGAACACAGTCGTGCTACAGCGTCGCTCAATGCGATGGAGAAATTGAAGAGGAAGTAGCGATGAACCGATTGCATCGACACGCGATCCAGATCAGCTTGAAGAGAGTGGCGTGGCTCTTGCTCCCAGATGCTCCTTCTCCTCATCGCACAGAATAGAGGAATCTGAAAAAAATTCTTCACTTATGTATAGTCTCTTTGCGCTTCAAGCAGGGGCAGGATTGGGACAGCCCACCACCTGAGGGAAACCGTTGCAAAGTAAACAAACGTCCCCGCCAGCTTTGAAAAACCTTCAATTGCTAGCGTATTGGAGAGAAACTAACCAAGAATAGCTATTACAACGAAATGCGATGTACAACAAACCAAACTTGTGGGCGTTCCAGTGAGTCAAAGCTCGCCGATTCTTTTCGGTTCTGCTTAAGACTGATGAGCTCATCCCTCCCACCAGCGAAGATTCCACGAAGCTCCAGACTCTCGCTGTTGCCGGCATTGCACCACCACCAAAAGCCTGGCTGTTCAACAATGCGATTAGCGCAGTATTCTCCGAAACTCGGAGTTTGCAATGTGCAACAGAAGGTATATTCCGCTGTGAAGTCGGTGATGAGAGGAAATCTCGGGATAAGTGAGGCATAGAAAAAGCGTCGCGTCTCCAGTCGCTGGCTATGGGGCATGAGGCTATCGTCGTGAGACATGGGATGAGCATGTTCTGACGATATCGGCGTTGCGTTTTGCAATAGGAATCTGCAGTTGTCATTGGGAGCGTCTTCTATTAGGAGTGCGTTACACAAGGAAGGAAGCATCTGAGTATTCTCGAGCACGCGACAGTCAAGGTAGCACATCCACATTGAGACTTTACAAGCTAAAGAGCCCCTACAAGGAGCTTGCGCTTTCTTGTGTGTGTTGTCAATCATTGAGATTCTGACATTGGGCCAAACTCGTGGACACAATGCGGTCTTGTGGCTGGCAATAAGAAGAACTTATATAACGGCACTCTCTAACTCTAAATGATGTGTATCCTATTACAGTGACGTAAAAGCAGACCTCCCTGCGAATAATGTCCGACTTGGAGTGGTCTCCCATCAGCGATGTGCCAGCTTTACAGCCTCTCCACAGAGAGGATGTAGTAACAGCACCCAAGGCACTATCACAGCTTTGAAGAGCAAACCCATCCAAGCCCCGCTTTACTTCGGCATTGAAGTGCGCTTTGCAACAAAATTGCCCTCTCAAGATAATGAAAAGGTAGCGAATATTCATGGTCCGAAAGACGGAGATACATGACGGATGTAATTATCACGGCTTTTGACGGCATTGAAGTGCGATTTGCAACAAACCCGCGCCCACCTGAAAGAGTTAATTTGCAGATATTTTGTTACGAGGAAGCCAGCGTAAAGGAGCGCGACCCGCGTTGCGACGGACACGTAGTCCAGGTGAGGTGAGCACTACCGACGTGCTGCTTTGCTCGAATATTGTCTAAAGATCGTAATAAGAATGTATAAATATAACTGTTAGAACGCGTGAGAGAGAACAAAAATCAATGCTTGTAGATAGATAGCTACGGTATTGTATGATATAAAAAAGTAGATAGCAGGAAATAGTAAGGACCACGCGAGGCACTTGCCAGCTGGCCAGTGACAGGCACTCATATCCATGCGCGGAATTCAGAAAAGAGAGCAGTAAACGGGGAGACAGAGCAATTCTATTCATGCACACAATCTTCTGAAGGTGGATGACATATTTACTCAACCCTTCTTGTGCATGGCACCTCCCGTTCCAGCCTACGTCACGTCAGTGCCATTCCATTACGACTTCTTGTGCATGACGGTAGCAGCAGCCTGCCGAGTCAGTAAGTGCAAAGCAAAAAGAGAGACAGAGACATACCTGGTGGTTAGGGAAGATCAATGAGTCGGCGAGAACGACATTCTCTCTCCGCCCAGCAGCGAAAACTACAACTTCGGCAATATCTTCTGGTGTCAAAGGTTCGCAACCACTTCGTCCATTAGCAATATCTTTGACAAGGGAATGTTCGTGTATCTTACGCGTAAACAGCATCGGCCTTTGACTTATCACCATAAAATCTCACGACCGAGAATTCCTACCCCTCATTAGCATGTGCCCCCACTTACCCCTCCCGAATTACCAAACTCACAGTCTCAACCTGACCCGGATCAATCTCAATGATCCTGATCCTCGTAGCGATCAATTCCCTCCTCAAACTATCCGTAAAACTGCGAACGGCTGCCTTGGTAGCACAGTAAATACTGCCTCCTTGGTATGGTTCCCTGCCTGCAATACTGCCAATATTGATGATATCTCCCGCACCACCATCCGCTCTCTTCTTGAATATCGGTAGGACGGCTTGTGTCATGTTGATCAGACCAGTAACATTTGTCGCAAACATGATGTTGATATCCTCTTCCGCGATTTCAGGAGCTTTGGCTACACCTTTGACCAGTCCACTGCTTGATATCAGCTCCCGTATTCCAAACCCCACCCGCAGACGTGTATTTAGACTCACGCATTATTTACCAAGACATCAATCTCCCTCCACTCCTCCGGCAGATTCCCAAGAAAAGCCTTCACTTCCTCTGGGTTGCTGACATCCATTTTGACCGGCAGGACCTTCACACCCTCCCCAACCTCCTTCTCAATCTCCGCCTTAACCTCCTTCAACGTATCGATCCTCCTCGCCGTCAAGATCAAGCGCAGATTCTTCGGTGCCGTGCGCGCAAATTCAACAGCTGTAGCTCGACCGATACCAGAAGACGCGCCGGTAATAACGACGGTCTTACCTTCGAGGCGCTTGCTCATTGCTGCGGAAGCCATGGTTCTGCGTAGGAGGAAGGGTTGATTGAGGATGGAGCTTGGTCGAGATGCGATTCGCAGTGTGCGGAGGAATTGAGACGTTGTGCGAGAGAGGGGCATACGTGGTGGTATTTGTAGTAGGAAATTGGACGGGGAAAGGATATACCGTATGCGGTGGGATTGGTTGAGTCACTGTCTATTGAATTGTTGTTCCACGAGCTGGAGTTAGAGATGTCCGAACCCCCACTTCTGCCGAGGACGGCATCGCGTCATCGGCACGCACCAAGCCACAGGCGAGGAAGCGAGAAAGGGGTAGCGATGTTTTGTTTGTATTGGCAAAGAACGATATTTGGAGATATGTTTGTGCATTTCAACGGAATAATTCTCCGTGAGCCTGTTCTACATGATCCTTGGTATTTTGGCTCGCTGTTCGAGCCTACGCGCCCATCAAATCTTATCGGTTACTGCCTTTCATCCAGTCAGGATTGACAAGATCCTCCGAGCAGTCTTTTGAGCATATCGGAAAAGAATCCGCGGGCCAAGACAGCCTTTATTCATTCCAGCATATCTGCAACATTTCCGAGATCAAGAACCTCACTCCACAGCTTCCTTCCACCAGGATCACATGCACTTTCTAGCCACATAAAATCCCCAATTGCTACCTTTACAGCGCTCCAGTCCCTAACTCCACTCCTTCTCGCGAAGCCCAAAAGCTGACCAGCGTACCAACACCTTTCGGACTTGTCCAGTGCAGCAATACCTCCTAGTATCAACATCCATAAATACAGATCCGCGAACGCCGCCCCCAAAGATTCGATTCTCGACCTTTCAATCGCAGTTTGCAGTCTTTCGACCAGTTGCTTGAGAACATCGTATGCATTTGGAATCGGGAAAATGACTGCAATACCATAGATGATTCCAGTGAGGCGGCATGCTTCGTAGATATATGGAAATGGAGTATCTAGTAAGTCATCCATAGGTAGGAGATTCATGATACAATGCTGCACATCTCCCCTAGTACTCGACACGGCGGTGAGAGAAAGGCCACCCGACTCTCCATCAACGTAATGTTGTATGGCTTGGGTCATGGCACCAGCTTGTCTAAAAACTGTGATCATGTCCAGACTGACACCGTGGTGTAAGTGGTTTGCGAATCCGCTTGCAAACGATTGTATCGCGGTTCGCGGCAACCGAGTCGCCCAATGAACGAGAATATTGATGCAATCATCGGCCTCCTTCATAGGTGCAAGAAACGGCTTTTGCAAGTTTCTTGTAGATGAGATGATATCGCCACTAAAGTACTAGCAGTCAGCATAGCTTAATCAATGGGCAGGAATGGCCATGTAACGATGTACGCACCCGACACATAGTTGAGCCATGCCACGCCATTCCAGTTTTTCCAAGCCACCTCTTAAAGACAGCAATTCCATCACCGCACCCAAATGATCAGGCATATGTACAAAAGTTCCATAAACATTCAACCAGCCAGTCTTTTTCAAGGGTGATTCGAAAGGATTACTGTCCGCCCGACTCATATCCATCGTACCATGACTAGCCAACATCAAGATCGTGAACAGGGCCATCTCTTGCATCGCAGCCGTTTTGGGATCATCAAGAAGATCATTGAGAATCCTTATGACCGTCAACTTATGCGATAGTATCACTTGCGAATTCGCGTAGATCTTCCCATGGCGGAGAAAGTCGAGGTGGATGGATCCAGCAAAGGCGAGGGTGTGGAACAGGAGCGGGTGCGCAAGACTCAAGTACCAGGTCCGAGAGATGGAACTCTCTGTCTTCCCATTTTCAGCGAATATTCCTGGTAAAACACATGTCATGGCTGAAAGTAGAATTAGTTTAAAGCATGAAAAAATGGAAGACGAAGTGGGAATACGTACAGTGATCAACCAATTCATGAACTCTTGACCCTGCACCTACGAACGGTGAAAATGGATCCGTCCCCCCAGAACTCAGGATACTTGAAGGACTTGGCGTGCTCCAGGCTATGCTTGTCGTATTTCGTGCTAGTAGTGCTGACGGCCTTTTGGCTAGCTGCCTGGTTGTTTCCACTCGATCAGGTCGATCAACGCTTGTGTTCGCGCTATAACCCAGGCAATGTGAGCCCTTGACGTCACCTGGAGCTGCACTGAGCGGGGTGAGATGTGATGTGCAAGAACGGCGAATCGTCAGAGATTCATCGACTGTACCAAACAGGTCGTCGTAAGATTCAAGCTCGGGATCCTGTGCCGGGGGTGAGCCGCTTTGGGTGACGGCAGTTGGTGAGTCTTGGTAGTCTTCCTTCGGGAGTTCAAAGGTCTCCTCAATCCATGTTCGTGCTCCTTCACCTGGAGCTAGAGAAGTATGCCGAGCCTTGATACTCCTCGGTCTTAGTGCGTTCGTTGGTTCAAGGTGTGAGTCCTTCGATGGCTTCTCTGCATTAGGCTTTCGTCTGTCGGTAAGGATATGTCTCCTCACGTGTGAGCGAATGTCCTCTAGACGTATGATATATCAGCATCGTACAGGGCGTTTTAGGTCATGCCCTAAAAATTGCCGAGCCAGAGTGGAGAACAATAACACATTGAGGCAATGAGAGTCTACACACTCACTTCGATGTCCTAGCTTTTTGCCTGCTTTCGGCGTCGCAGATTCATTGACGAATAGAAACTTATTCTGCGTAGTCTTCGGTTCTCTCGCAGGTGCCCCAACAAACTTCCTGGCATCTTCTCCCAGCTCTCCTGTTGGCCCCGGCTTTACTGGTGCTTGATTCGTCATCGCGAGGTCCCAGGAGGTTTGTATAATTCTCCGTACTGTTCCGGATCAACTTCAATGATGCTGAGTTGTCTCTTGCCTCGTTTAGGTTAATCACAGGTCCTCGTTGTCCTAACTAGGCCAGCAGTATGCTACGTCGCATCGAGTATTTATGTAGGAGTGGACTCTTTAAGTATCGACCAGTCCGTTCCATAAGCTCAGCGACAAGCCTGGCCAGAAACCATGTAAGCCAAATTCGATACTTGGTCATCGAGTGTAATTCGCTTAATTGGGCCCGCTGGATATGATATGGCCCGCGGGTTTTGAAAATAACAGGACCCCGCGGCACGCCACAGACTTGGCATCGGATAGATTCAGGCTCCGGAACAGATATACATACTCGGCATGAAGCTTTATCACCCACAGAAAGCAAGATAAAGATTCTCCGCCGTCAATCGCAAGAAACCTGCGCATCAGCCCTTGGAGATAGGCGCGGAGATGAATTCTCGGCAAACTTGCTCACGGTGGTATCCTGGCGAGTCCAGACCGGTGATGAAAGGAGTGCGCCGGCAATGCCCTCTGCGATCCTTTCCCTGTGCAAAGATGGTCATAAGATGCAGAACAGTTCTCAAATCCCATCTGGAACATCAATGACTCCCTTTTCCGACGAGACGTACCATTTGGAATATCGGCCGGGCTCAGCTGACGAGGCACAACAACAAAATTATCAATCACAGCCCCAGGAAAGTCTTGGCTCTGTGAACCACGAGTGTTTGATGGAGTCGGCAAGAGCAGACTCCAGATCAAGGAAACACAGTGACACTCAGGCTAGATCGTTCTCCATGGAATCTTCGCCGGTCTCTGAGCTGTCGGCTGACGGCTTGTTGAGGCGAATAAAAACCGTGGAGAATGCCGCAAGAGAGTAGAATGCCTTGAAATTGTCAACATATGCTACCAAACATCAAGCAACAACTCACAGCTCCAACGAAGAACGGCATCGCCATCCAGAAAGGGGGCAGTTGTAACGACGCCGCAAATATCTGCTGAATCGATGGATCTCCAACAGCATGGCCAAGACTCTCGAGGACTACGATCGCTGCATACAACGTGGCTTTTGCGTCGTCAGAGATCCAATATGAGACAAGAGAGAGAGCCGACACCCTGCTTCCAAAACCTGCCGCGAAAACAAAAACACCTTTGAGATTTGCCAGGTTAGCCGAGCTGGTGGTACAAAGTCATGATCAGGGGGTGGGGGGATCGTACCAAAAGGTAGCAGAGAATTTGATTGAGCAAGTCCAATAGCAAGACAACCAACACACATCAAGCTGACACTTGTTCGGACCAGGAACAGATCTATCACACTAGGTTGCACGTTGAATCTAAGGCGTACATACGACGTAATGTGTGGGATCAAGAACAGAAATAAAAAGATGTTCACAAATGCAGTCTCAGTATAGAATATAGCTCCAGAAGAGATCTTGAGACCGAATCGGACAGAAGCATATTGAATCAAGATATTCAGCATCGCATATCGAAAGATCCCAACGAGAAATACGGGTATCGTGAGGCGTATATTTCGATCCGATATTGCGGACATGAGCCCTTGAACGGAGGTGCTATGTGTTGATGTCGTTAGTGGCGATGCTGTGCTTTCGACCCCATCTCCAATTTTGGGAGGGATATGATCAGATGTGGCTGATTGTCGAGGGTCTGGCATGGCCACGAGAAGAAGGAGACAAAGAACCACGGCGCCCATGGCCAGACCACAAGGTATCCACGGCGAAATGTCCAAAGTCACTGATGCAACGAATGATGAGATCAGTTCCGCAACATAAAATGCGGAGAAAATATAGTAGAAAGCATGGCTCCTAAGGCAGTATCAGTAGACATTCGTAGAGACCATTAACTTCACATACCTCTTATTCGAAGGTATTGATTCTGATGCCATGGCCCACATGAAAGCAGATGCTGAGTTCAAACCCCCACCAAACAGCAGGATCGCAGATGAAAACCACACAAGCTGCAAAGGAAACCTCTGGGGAAATGTACCTATTCAAATCAGCTCGAGCCCCAAAATAGAACGTTGGTATGTCGTCTGCGTACAAACAATGAAAATCTCGGCGAGCGAGCCAGCGACCCCGATGAGTGACATAGCCATGATCTTTCTCCTCCCATGATGGTCCCCCGACTTGCCAATCGGAATAGCAACAAGCAATACTGAGGATCATCAGCATTTCGTCAACACATGAACTGCGGAAGTCATACCCGGAATAGTATCAAACATGGCCTTCCATCCTCTGATCGTAGCCAGCGGCCTTTGGATCTCCGGGATCTTGCACAGAGCCTCCGCTACCCCGCCATCCGGAAAGCCATAGTGAGTTAGACATAGCGAATTCTCAAAAAGACGAATCAATGGTGCAACTAATATTATTTCGGCAAAGGCTAGAAGGAAATGAATGGCCATGAAGTACAGTATGAGTGTTGACAGAGGCGGTGCCGCTGGGAGGACGGCATGTTGGTGATTGTGCTGGGGATTGGCAAGGGTATTTGAGCTGAGGAGGGGTTCGTCTTCACCGGAGTCATCTCTACCCTCTGGAAGTACGACTCTGAACGTACTTGAAGAGCTTGACATCAGATCAATTCGATGTCAGAGGATATTGTTGTAGTTCCTTCAAGTCAAGTGAAGCAAAGATGGGAGGCGATGAACAAGCAAGCCAGTGCTCTTCACCGCCCGGCAGAATTAACGCGTATCTCTGAAGTCGACCGCGTCTTGTCCGAGGAGGTCCAACAAAGCGAAGGCACGAGAAATCACTTCACATGTATATTTAATCTCCTCGTGTCGAGTGTGCAGTCACTGGGAGTTTGTATCGCTCTTGAGGCGCTCACGCATGTTCAGTTCGTATGCCTACAAGCACTGGTACTTGGACAGAGTACGAGATGTTGTTAATTCTATATTCTTCCCAGCACGCCCCCAGAATATAATCATCACCAGGTAAGTGTAACCTCCGGAAGTAATATCCTCTTCTTGGACCCTTCAGCTGCTAGTTTTGAACAGCACACCACAGCCTTTCTCTCTGACAAGATGAAGTCATTCTTCACGATCCTCAATCTCGCAGACTCTGGCACAAATCCACACATCATACCCTTCTCTTCCTCGACCATGACCCAAGACGCGACCGTCGCCGCCATAAGACTATCCCACAATCCTTCTCGCCTGGGGTGCTTGACTAGCAGAGATATCGCCCTTCTGCGTACAGAAGGGTCCCGACAACGAAGTGCTACAACGAAGAGTGCGAGCACACAATGATTTCCAAATACAAAGGTGGCTTGTCCAGGCCTCAAGTGAGGATCCTGCTCCAACACGTCCTCAAGGAGACCCACGAGTGTGGTACATTCGGGCAGATAGACATCAGAGTATGTTTCGTTTCCTTCTGCCGCAGAGAAGAGGAACCGAGATGGTATATATCTGGCCATCAGTACAGTGGCACCAAGGTACTCTTTACACCCTCTCTTTGTCTGCGCGATATCGAAAACAGGTTTGAACGCATGGTACCACGATCTCATAATTTCGAAGTAGCTTTCAAGTTCCGAGGCGAGCTTTTTATCGGAGCCTATTTCTGTGCACTCTTCGAAATCGAGAGTTGCAATATACGGATGCCGTTGGCTTTGAACAGATGCGTGCCATTGTTGCAATCGTCGGACGATTACGTCCAAATACATTCGAGCTTCTTTGACAGTCTCGAACCTTGGTGGAATATCGGGATATTTCTTGCTGAGAGTCCGACTGGTCTCTCCATCTTTGAAAGCCATAGCCTGGAAGTCGAGCAGAATGAACGTGCTGAGCAAATCTTCGTCCAGGAATGAATTGTTCTTGGCCAGAACTTTGATAGTTGAGAAGTCGTCATCCTGAAGTTTACATGGGAATGGCCATTTGAAGAGGATATCGACGCCTGTCCGAATTTGCTTCAACGCTGATTCCTGGTTCCCTAAGTAGCTTTCGAAACATATCATCAGAAGGGAAGAGATGAGTGAGTTTTGAAACCGGGACTCGACTCCTTGTTGCAAGATTCCTTTCATCAGCTGGAGAGATCTGCCATATTGCTGTAGAGCAAAGACATGGTGGGTACTACCATCATCATCACCCTTTGCTGGAGTCGGGCAATGTGACTTCCAAAGCTGTGACATGTTCAAGGATTTATGCAGTGCTCCAATCGCCACGACAGCATGCCATACAAATGGCTCGCGACGGCATGCTTGGAGTATCAGCCGATCCCAAATCCCAGAATCAAAATATCCCGTCAGCTCAGGCGCCGTCCTCGTCTCGAAAACGCGGAAATAACGGTGCTCTTCCTCGTTCCCAAAGCTTGAAGAATTCGGAGTCAACAATTCGAGATCGAGCTCTTTTTTCGATATAGAATCTTTGCGGACCTGCCGCGACGGGAGTAAAATTCTTGTCGTTCTTTGAGGTGGACCTTTCTTTACTAGAGGAATATATTTGCACGGCCACTAGAAAATACACAAGTCGGTATACGTGAACCACAACGCGCATCAGCCGTGAGAGTGCGAATGGAATAGGGAACATTGATTGGATTCTTCAAAAAGACTTACATTTGCTTTCTCGCACCGCTTACATCGTGGTTTACCTTCGTCACATTTGACTCGCCGAGTCCTAGCAGCTTGAGCTTCCGACCTACCGAACTAGGAAGTCGAATACTTACTTGCCTGCGAGCTGTCAGCATTCTGGCCCATGGAGCAAGTTGATCTAGCTTACATGTAGCACATCCGGTCTTTGTCTGTCAGGATGAAAGTCAGTAATTTCGAATATCTCAATATAGTTTCGGGCTCCAGTTCTCCAGCCGGAGCCAATGGGGGCAGGCATCTACAGGGATTCTGACTCGGGCGTGTACCAACCTTTGGCCGTCCTTGCCGGCATCTTTTTTCGCTGTCGGGCATTTTGTCCCAAGCCACATATACCAAAATCGAAAGCTCCAAAGTTATCGTCCGTCGGCCAAATGAAGTCAAGGGTTGAAGTAGTGGGGTTGATGAGATCCCGAAAACAAGGCTGAAGGTTAACGACTGTGCCGCGGACACCATCGCTACATTCGCATTAGTGCTGACAGGATATCGATATTCTCCTGCCATTGGCCCAAACTACGAGAGCTCTCCAATGAGATGGTCTTTAATTCTCGCTCGGTATTTTCGTAAGTTCGTAAGCCGCCCAGATTCCGGGATAGGCTAGCAGTTCGGCCCGCAAAACTCCAAGTCTGGAACAAGGGCAAACTATAGATTTCCTCTTACTTGCACTTTTCTTTCTACTTACCCTTTAATCTGTCATTTTCTTGCTTCAAGTCCATCACTCCGATAATCGCAATTGGACAAGGTAAGCTCATACACCAAGTCTTCTGCAGTTCTTAGCTGACCAAAAGGCAGTTCCGGCAGCGAGTGTCATCTCGGATTGAGGGGCTTCTTACCGGCCGCAAATCCATCAACATCTAGTAACCTCATAATATTGTAAAATCAAATTGTTCAATTGAATCGATCCACGATCATCATTATTTTCAATATTTTATTCCGAGTCCGACTTCAATCGGCCTCACAAAAACAACAACTCCAGGCTTGTGCGTCTCGTTTTGATACGTCATGGACATGATGCATCAGAACAGCACTCTTCCCGTCGAGGGCATATCCAGCCAATACGGCCGTTCGCTGAATGCAATTTTCGTCGTTGCTGCGTCGCTTTTTGCAATCTACATCGGGAAAGTAGTCCAATATAGGCGAGGATTCAAACATCTTGTATGTTGCACGACCAGCGCCCTCGAACTGAAACTATATTGGATTTGTGACTGACCAATATTAGCATGGGCCACTGCCCTCTCCTCCTTTCAGTATGTGGTTTGGGACCATTCCCGGGATCGCAGGCTTGTACAAGAACAGTCCTACGGACACCCACCCAATGACCACAATGACTGTCCTCTGGCGCAAATACAACCTGGGCAACTTGTACTTCCTGGACAACTGGCCAGCAGCCGACTGGCGGCAGGTCGTGGTCAACGACCCAGTGAGATATCGAAGCCCACTTGCCTCCAATCATCACTGGTTACTGACCTCAATATTTAGGCCGTTGCTGCGCAAGCCGTAAATCTGGAGAAATATCACTTGTATCCGACTTTCGTCGGTCATGTGGTCGGCAAAACCAGCATGCTGATCACAGAGGGCAGGGAATGGAAGAAAACCCGCGCACTATTCAACCCTGGATTCGCAGCCGGACATCTGATGACTCTGGTTCCAAGTATCGTAGATGACACGACCATCTTCGTTACCAAGATCCTCAGCAAGCTCGCAGACTCTGGAGAGATCAAGCCGCTTGACGATGCCCTCGCACGTCTGACCATCGACATCATGGGACACGTTGTGTTGGACCACGATCTGAACTCTCAAACTAGCGAAAACGAGATGGTAGATGGGTTTAGAGGTTCTGTGAGGTGGTCGCCAAAGACGGTGACGACCAATCCATTCCAGAACTTGAACCCAATGATGTACATTATGCAATGGTATTACACTCGGGTTACTGACAACTATCTGAAGACAGTCATCAAGCAACGGATAGCTATGAGACCTTCCGATAGTGCGGCGTCTGGAAAGAAGCCTGGCCGCAGACCTGCTATCGACATGGCAGTTGACGAGTTCCTCGTGGCTGGCAGCGATGATGGAAAACCCGGTGTTGTTGACGCCAGATTCCTGCAAATCGCAACAGATCAGATGAAGACTTTCATGTTTGCAGGCCACGACACTTCATCTTCGACTCTCTGCTACATCTACCACGAGCTAAACAACCACCCCGAAGCACTCGCCAAAGTCCGTCAAGAACACAACACTGTATTTGGTCCCTCGGCAAACGCTGCCGAAGCCATCAAGAGAAAGCCAGCTTTGCTGAATGAGCTGCCTTACACGCTGGCTATCATCAAAGGTAACTTTCCTGGCAATACAACAAAATGACAATGCGCTAACACCCAAACAGAGGTTCTCCGGTTGTACCCCCCAGCATCCACAGCACGCGAAGGGAGCACATCCACCTCTCTAACCACCAACGGCGTCTCCTACCCCACAGCCAACACCATGGTCTGGATCAACTTGCACACCATCCACCGTCGCGAGGACCTCTTCCCCTCCCCCGACGAGTTCATCCCCGAGCGTTTCATCCCCGCACCACACAACTACCCCGCGCAGAAGGAAATCGTGAAGGATTCTTGGCGACCGTTCGAGAAAGGACCACGAAACTGTATCGGTCAGGAATTGGCCATCTTGGAGATGAAGATTATTATGGTGATGACGCTGAGGGACTTCGATATTAGTTCGGCGTATGAGGAGTGGGATCGGATGATGGGAAGGGAGGAGCCTGGTGGAATGTTGGATGGGAGGAGAGGGATGTTCGGTAAGTTGTTTCTTTCTAGTGAGATGTTGACATGTGTTGACGAGAGATCCAGGGACGAGAGCGTATCAGCAGATGAAAGCTACCGCTAAGCCTTCAGATGATATGCCTGTCAAAGTCAAGAGACGGGAGATCTAGAAAGAGGGGAATGACTGCAGAAGTGAGCAGACATTAACATTGAAAAGATGCAGACATATCGCCATGTTCGTATGTATTGATAGAAAAAATTTATATATCACAAGATTTAGTGGTGCAAGCGAGCGTCTACCGCGCAGAATTTGGTTTCGTTACTTGAGAAAGATATCGGTCAAGATGTTTGATAATCAACACACGCTAGGAAAGGTCCTCCGTGGAACTAACGCTTGACACTGGCTATCTAGGCCGAACCTAAATGTTCGAAAGGATAGGGCAGTGCGGTGAACAACAAAAAGCTTCACTAATGTGGTGCTGCCAACCGTGTAAAGCCAACACATGTGAAACCATATATATGACCGCCTACTTACCCCGAGCGTCACAGTCCAGAAACACACAACTAGAGCAGCATTGCTTACAGTTTCGAGAGTCTGTGAAGAACCGAGAATGATAACAACGCCTCCCTCGTAGACCTACGTGAGTTTCGCACCGCTGCAAGGACGCTCAGAAAATGTGGCCGGTTCGGGTGGGATGAAAGGTCGAGGGTTCCGCGAAGGGAATATTGCAAGTGGTTGCAAAATCGAAGATGAACATGGTGCGCAGCTTTTGAGGTATTGTTCCGTGGTAGATGGAAAAAGGTATCCTCAATGTAAGATGGAATATACCGTGTGTCGTCTCCGTGACCAGTCCATGCAATACAGATTGTGGCTATGTGCCCAGCAAGAGCAATTATGTCCAAGTCCTTGGGCAACCTGCACCGTAATTTGAAGGCCAAATGCCGTCCCTATTTGTTCAATCAAAAGGCCCATTGTATGCCAGCAATGCATCTCTCGTGTCGTTTCATCCACAGTACTCCATGAAGCTTGTAGAATCGCTTCTCCGGTGGAGCCTCGCTCTCGACTGCGTATATCCGTATTCGTAGACTGGATCGTCCTCGAACCTGGCAAACATACCCGGACCTGTGCCAATGCGTCAAGCGTATGTAGAATCGTCTCCTAGGGAAACAATCATGCTCCGATTATCCGCTCGTTGGATATCGTAGCTTCTACCAACCCTAGTCCTTTTGTCTAATTCATGTGTCGCTCTGCCCAGATTACTGGAGGATCCAGCATCTGTACTACCGGCGCGTGCCTGGGATGCATGGACACCGCATATGTTGCCTCTCAGCTGGGCGCTCGTCGACGTGAAAGGTTATGCTGCCTCGACCATTCTGCGAATACTCTTTGCGTTGAGCATCTCCCTATCCTCCCATATCCCAAAATACCCATCGCTCGCACCTGCGTCGCTCAGTTTGGAGAAGTTTTAGATGCGAATTGGATTGCTTTCGTAAAAGGGCCGTGTTCGAAAGGTGGTGGTGATGCTGTGCTGTGCTGTTGTTGTTGTTGTTGTACACTGGAGGCGTTCAATCTGAGAGACGCGACCAAGCCTCGGTTGGCGGCAAGTCTGTCTCGTCTCCGGCCGACCTCGTTCAACCTCAGCCAGCCTGGAGTCACCAAAAACATTTGATCTGATCTTCTTCCGTTTGCCTGTTGCTAGAAAGCTTATTACCCATTGTATGCATTTGTCTGTTTCTGATCTCTGAGATGTATAACTTCTAATTACATTCACGATGAAGGAGTCTCTCCGAGTCCCGGAACACATTTTAACACTGAGTTTGGCTGATAATTTATTTTGTTTGCTTCTTCTATCCCATCGCAATTTAGCCGATACAGGTATTCGCACCCGATCAACTCGAACACCAGTCGATGTGTCCCAGGGTTGGGGATCTGGTGTGGATTCTTTCTTCTACCAAATTCCCGCCAAAAGATATGACTACATCCTTCAAGTCATCTTGCCTTTTCGCTAGAGGATGCCAATTACGCTTGCTCTAGTTCCATCTTCTCCAACACAGACCGAATACCTTCCATGATAGGATCGCCATCACCTTGTGACTCTCAAGGGCCCCTCCGTGGCTGGTCAACAGCCGATGGGCTGTCATTCGGCGTCATGGAATCAGTCGATGAGGTGTCGTATCGCGTGGCGACTGCGTTTGGACCAAAGGGATGAGCGAAGAATCTTTTGCGGCGTATCTCGACTTCTATGAGTTCTTCTGGTGACAGAGCTTCCAAATAATTCGTTCGGCGTCGTACAGAAGCAGGGATCGACCCAACTTGCCCTTGTGCATCTGAGGTTGGGCGCTTGACCCTGAAGCTCTCACGTTCTGTCGCCAGACTTATGTCAGAACCGTAAAGACAATCATTTACTGCATCAGTAAGAGCGCCCAGTCACATACCTTCGTGCGAATGTCTTGCCGAGGCCGAAGCGCGGGGCTGTCTGTGAAAGGGAGATGCTCGAGCCATGGCTTCATAAGGTGAGAGCCGTTTGGCGTCCTCAGCTATGTTGTTTCCTTGCTGTATTTGGGGAAATCGGCTGACACGATCATCTTTATCCTGTATTTTCTTATCTTGTGATTCAGGGAACTGTTTCTGTTCGTGCGCCTTTCGTGCTTCCGCCACCATTACTCTGAGCTTCCGCTGCTCTTCTACATTGTCCCGCTGTTCCAGCTGGCTAATGAAATCTTTGGATAATGACCCAGTCCTCTTTGTCGTGTCTGCCACCAGGAGGTGATGAACCATGAGAGCCTCTAGGCCTAGCTCTTTCAGTGTCTTGGATGTTAGCAGAATCTCCACCTGCTTGCCCAGGTGTTTCATAAACTTCTGTAAATGCTCATCATACCCTCCAATGTGTCCCTGGATCGATGCCGATATCAATGCTAGTGTCTTGAGAAAATGGCGCGTTTCCTCTGCAATGATGCCTTCGGAGAAACCGTGCTGGAATGCCTTTCGAGCGTGAAGACTCATCTCGTGGGCAGCTTCGTCTTCAGGCTCGCATGTGGCCAAGAGCAGCATGTATTGGGCTCTGTAGTATCTTGGAGGAATCGTGCCCACCGTAGCGAATTTATGCTGTATGTGGCGGATCAAAGCAGCGCATTGAGAGCATTCCTGCGCTTGGTATAGGTGTGCGACCTTTTCTGTTACCATTTGGCAAAAGACAAGCTTTGTGGAGGTACCTTTTTGAGATAAAGCACATGCTCAGAATCGATGATAGTGTACGCGTTTTGGGCGGCCAGTTGGGCATCCGTCATACTGTTCGTGCTTAGCTGTCGGAGACTGAAAGGCTTGAATGAAGTCTGATGAAGTAGTTTAGGCAGATAAATGCTGGTGCCAATGAGAGACTCGGAATCGTCAGCTCCAGGTTCTGGGAATGCCTGGCAGTCGGGTGGTCCGAGTCTGGCTGGGTAAGGAGCATTTTTGACTAATCGGCGGCTGCTGTGGTTGTTCTGAAGGTCAGAACCAAATCGACGACAAATCCTGACTAGCATCGCGATAGAGGAAGGTGCCACTCAATCAAATTGCGCGACAAAACGAAGTCCTTTTCTCTAGGTATCACATGTACATTCGAATGATTCCAGTATGTCTGCTATCGCCTTGCCATATGATCACATTCGAGAGGTAAGAATTGTTTAATACACTGTTACAGACATGGTGTCCGGTTAATTCTTTTAGTGTGAAAGTTCCCACATGTTGTAAACATGTTCAGGTCCTCATCGACTAATTCTACCAAATTGATGAACGACAAAGCATTTCCCTATCGAGTTGATGATATTACACACGAGGCAATAGTAATCTGCTCTCAAACTGTCCAAGATCTGTGGAATCACAATGGCACAATGTAGGCAGTGCACAGGCGCGTAAAGTCTTGTGCAAAGGAATCCAAGCGACAGAATGATCTCTGTTGCCCCCACGATAATGCTGCACTTGAAGACGGAGTAAGTTTCAATGGCGAGATGTATACTTGGATGGCACTGTCTTTCAAAGAGATGGGGACTCGTATCGAAGAGGAGGGAACGCCAAGTTACCAGATCTTCTCATGACATCTGCAGGTTCTCTCGCGAAGCCATCCGAGCGGACCTTCTGTAGATGTACTTGGTACCACATAGGTGCCATATTTTGGTGCAAACGTGAGCTACTCTGCATACTCAAGAAAATGGAAGAGTTAGCCATGTACTCGAGTAAGGCAGCCAGTTTCTTCGAGGACAAGAGCCAATTCCGTTCGGTCGTTGCAGCTGAATGTAACAGTGTTGGAGAATCGATCATCATCAAAGCACTCGTTACCAGAATTCGACCTCAGCTTTGTGACACTTATGAACCACTTCATAAGGTTTTTGGGACGGCCATAGCCACGATGACGTCTATAAAATGGGAATTGTGCGATGCAGGAGTCCTCGGCGCATCCTGCTCAAGATGGGAATTGACTCTGTCATCCATCATCATCAATGCATTGGACATAAGCTTCTTCTATCCATATGTGATAACCAAAACGTAAGCCCTATGATCGTCTCGCCTCATTGCCGAATATCATGCAGGTTCAGGTGGGGTATCGGGACTCATGATGTTGACTCGATGTTCCGATTCATGCCATGAAATTCAGTTCGTCCAGACTTATACTTCATCTGATATTATAGTTTGGGATCTACTTCATGCGAAGAAACACCGTTCTCGGCGAAGATCCGCGATTTGCGCTCTTTTCATTCTGACAGCCGCTCAAGAAGTCAATTGAACGAAAGTTTACACTAACACGGACCCCTATCAGATTACTAGCTACGGGAATATGCGAGAGCTTAACTCAATCTCTATCGTTTAGCTCAACAGATCTCTGGCGGTCCATGGGTGAGGGAAATGGGCCGCAAACACGAGCATATTTCCCAAGATGAAAGTTGTTTCGGCTGGAGAATTCCCAAGATTTACGGGCCGAGTCGCCTCTTCTTCCAACATCATTGAAGGACAAGTGAAGCATGAAAACTTCAGATGGGTGACGACAGCGGTGAGAGCTGGCTTTTGTGGGGTTTCGAGTCTGATGTCCGAGTTTGGACGATTCTCCTTCATCTCGTAGCGCCTTCTGGGGTCTGATCGCTAGCCCCTGACGATCACGTGGCTGTCTCACAACAAGCCTCTCATACAATCTCGCCTAGAGAACTCAAACTCAACGTCCGCTTCGAGACAACATCCGTCCCATGAAATCCCCGTCCATCCGATCTATTCATCTCAACGACTCATCCGAGGCTGAAATGCACAGATGCACCAATCAACGCAGCCCATGACCTGGGCACCGCACCTTCTCCTCGGCGCGCATCAATCGCGAGGCGTCTCTCATTCAAGACACTGGGCCGTGATGGACCAGCCTCCCCTCTCATCTGATGCTCGAGACCATCTGATACCCGGCGACCCATCTTCCTGGTGTCATCGGCAGGATCTCACTACTTTCTTGACCCATAATCCCAGCCCTTGTCCAATGGGTAGGCACACCGAGAGGTCGAGGAAGTTGTAGACGCGCCCAGGCAAGGTCATGCCGCGCGGAGACTGTGCTCATTGGGTCGAGCGGCTCAAAATAGTGAGGACGAACGGTTGAGAAACGCCCTGTTCTCCAGGTATGATCTGCATTGCAGTAATGAGGTTAGTCTTCAGAGTGACAGGAGCAGGATTTTATGCTTGGCAAGAGTTTGATCCAGACTTCGCCAGCTTCGATGATTCAAGCTATAAGAGACCTTCGTCCACTTTGCATTGCTGTTTCTTTCCTCATCGCATTGTTCAGTCTCTTCCAGTTCACTATACATTCTTTATCTCCCCAGTTCTGTGAACTTCCTCTTCTGACATTCTTTATTGCTATTTCAACCTTCACTTAGGCCGGTCCTTCTTTAACTGTCTATATTTATCAATTCTTCAATCGCTTTCTACACAACCGCAATCATGAAGTACGAAACCGCCACCGTTCTCCTCGCCTTCTTCGGCCTTACCTCTGCTGCTCCCACCAAGATGCGCAGAGAGGTTCCCCAAGAACAGTCCCACGCCAAGTTCCTCACCAGTGTTCGCGCCAGCTTGAACTTGGATAACCCTGATGGAATCGTGGATCCTGTTTTCGGTCTTTTGGGTAACGCAGCCGCCGCGGAGGGTGCTGGACAGATCACCAATTTGGACTGTCTCCACCAGGCCACTGCCGATCGTGCATTCACCAACGCCAAGGCCGCTGGAGATGTTCAATCCCAAGTCGACGCATTGATCTTCGCTGCTCTGGAGAGGAACACTGGGTCCGTTGGATTGAAGAGTGTTCTCTGCACTGACGCCGCTGTCAACCCCGAGATTCAGGCTCTCACTCAACATCAAGATCCCGCATCTGAGAATGCTGCGGCAGACAACAAGGCCCTTGTCCTTCTCCTTGCCCAGGAGATTGCTACCATCGGTGGCAACCCACTCGACGCCCTTCTTTCCGGAACTTTCGCTCCTGGAGAGGTGAGATCCCCAGTATCTTCTGCATAGAATCCTCGCTGACCAATCGATCTAGATCGGTGACCCAACCGGTGCTGGAAATACTTGTGATGATGCCGACGATGCCGAGGGATGTATTTTCACCCAGAACCTCCTCGTAAACGACGCCACGGAGGACGAGATTATGGCGGCCGTCGCAGGAGTTGCAGTTGATGCTGGTGCCGCTGGTAAGCCCCCCTCTTTAAGCTTCTATTATATCGGTCATGCTAATTGCACTAGCCAATGGAACTGCCGCAGCTGATAATGCCACTGCCGTCGCAACTCCAGTCGCAAGCGCATGTGCCGCAGTCGTTACTGCCACTGCCACAGTTGTAAGTTGTTGAGCCTTGCCAGGACTCACCCCAAATCCTTCAAACCGAGACTGACCAAAATAGGACGCTGTTGCTGATGATGTCGCCGCCGATGTGGAGGCCAGTGCTGTAAGTTACAAGACTCTGATCTTTCGACAAGTCATTCCTGGCTTGATCGCGCATGATAATAGAACCATAGCATTTACTAACACAATTATAGACCGCAACCGAGGCCGCCGCTGCCGCAACCGAGGCTGCTTCAGCCGATAATTCTGCTGATGCCGCCGCAGGATGTAAGAACCCCACTCCACATCGTAATGTGACCAAATCTAATGCAGTTCAGCCAACGTCCAAACATTCAGCGGTGCTCTCGGAGGAGCTGCCCCAGCTGTCATCGAGTCATCTGGCGATCGCCCATTCTCCGTCAACGGTGCCACCTTCGTCAACATCGGTGCCGCCCTCCAAAGATCTTGTGCCATCCAGAACAACGCTTGCGCAAACGCTGCCAACTCCGGAGCTCTCGATGGAGGTGTCGGACAATGTGGTGACCAGGAGAAGGAGTGCAACGCCGCTGCTCAGGCTGCCGCAAAGAAGTCCAAGCGTCAAGCTCTTGACTTCGGTTCCTGCTCCAACCCAGCTGTTCAATTCGCCGTCGGCCTTGACGGACGCAAAGAAGCTTCTTTCCAAGCGGTCAACAACGCTGACTTTAACCACGGATCGGCATTGAACATCAAGGTTATCTCTGATTTCATCTGCCAGCAACTTGACTCCAAGTGCAAGGCTGACCAGGCTGCTCTTGATGCCTGTGCGTCCGCTCAAGCCGCTGCTGGTATGTTTTCCCTTTCCAAACAATTACGACGCAAACTAACATCTCTTCTTAGCTGCCGCAACTGGCCAGGCCTCCGCTGATGCATTCAACGCCGCTCTCGGTGTTTAAATCCATCCCTTCTTCTAGGCAGGACAACAAACAAGCTCACCTTGTCATTTTGGGCAAGCCGAGAATTGCATCTACGCCATTTCGGTCACACGGGGCGGGGATGAGCAGAGGATGATTGATTGATTCGAATTGATATTTTTGACATGGGGAGAGAGAGAACACGAAAATTCTTATGTATTTTGGAAACTGCGGAGTAGATGGGTCGCGGTAGGATGATCCCGACCCTTAATGAATATGGCGTTCCTTGTGTATAGAGATAAAGGACATGAGTAATGGTCTCGTTCACACTGTCGTAGTCTTTTGTGTCATTTGTGTTGTGCTGAATATGTGATTATTAACGATACTGCATAATTTAAGACATCTTTGCAGACAAATAAAGACAAGCCTATTCCGTATAGCTCCTTTACTTTTCCTGGGATTAATCGTTGCTGGTTTTGACCTGGGGCATTAAGAGCCAGTAGTCAGCAGAAACTCGCGACTCAGTCCCATCTGCCTCTCATAAGTTCTTCGATGGGCCTTGCTCTGTCACTGAGAAAGTAATAACAAACCCAAAGGTACCCCTCTCAGCAGAAACGACCCTCAAACCTCCCCAGTCCCATCGTATCACACCAAGAGATCAGCCCATAATGACGTCTCAGCCCCGAACTCCTCAATAAGAAGACTAAACACTCTTCTCAAACACCTTATTCAGGCTATTATACCAGATTCAAGCAATCGTCCCGCTCATCTGATCGCTCTCTTTCCGGCGTTAGTCACGTACTTGATAGTCTTTCGCAAAGCCAGTCGTGGCCATGTTGCCTGAGTTTGAAAGAGGGTCATTCGAGGGGTGTAACGAACGCGTGGTCGTGGATATGTGTTTGGTCGTGGGCGTTTGTCATGCGGGGTTCGTTTCCTTGTCGATGTGATCGGTAACTGGTACACCTGCAGAACATTAGCTCGTTGCATCCTCGAAGCTATCGTTTGGTTCCGATGATTTTCTTTCTTCACGAGAGCAGAATCTTCCCTCCTTTCAATAATGTGTCCAAAATGTATTTCGACTTCCTCTACCTCAAGAACAATACCAATACACGCCACCACAAAACAAGCCCCCGCCAATAAGTTTCCTAGCAGAGCCGGATTCATACTCTTCCAGGATCCGTTCATCAAGCTATGAAATAGATGCAAGAATTCCTACGCCATATTCCAGTGTACACCATGACAGTCCATTTGTCACAGCCCATGTTCTATGTTCCCTCTACATGAAGCGGACTTTCATTCTCTATGCGACTTCATAACGTTTGTAGATTCTATCATCCCGTCTTATCACCCAGACAGATAGCAAAACTATATAATAGGCACTCAACGCAATACAGTGCACCCCCCGGGTTTGATTGTCTAATTTGATCTTCTGACATTTGCTGCTCTGCCTTTACTAAAAAGAATGATTAGACCCAATTGAAACAAATTATTTCAGGAATGGTATGACTTAATTGGTTGTGCGAGTTCAACGAACAGGGACGAAATATAAAGCAGCAAATGTTATGAAAGCGCCCCAGACAACTGTACTAGGGGATACACCGTAGCATCTCTCACAGAAACAAGCCTACTCGCACAACAGCTCCACAGCTCCATACCCCCTCACAGGCACATTCCCGCACCCCACCTTACTCCCCGTCGCCAACCCATCAAACGCAAACCCATGAATCTCATTCCCAGGCTTAAAAACACAATTGCCATCCATTTGTGCCAAGACCGTACACCCACCCACACCAGCTTTCGGCGGTGCAGTCAAAACAGCTGTGACTGCTCCACCAAATGGGAAGTTGAGCACCGCACATGTTGCTTCGGCGATTGTTACAACTGTAGATGCGCCGGCCGAGCCATCGGTTGGTGGGATGGCGGTGGGTGATAGGCAGGTGTAAGATGAGTAGATTGTTATTTTGGCGGAGGCTGGTCCGCCGGGTGCGTTTGCTCGGGTGGAGAGAGGAGTTGCGAGGCGAGTGCGAGTGCGGGTACGATTAGAAGGAATGGTGTCATAAGTGTCTATGGAGACATTTGTTAGCCATGCGTTGACTTGAGAATGACAGATCCTGAACTCACGATGAGCTGCATATTGATGCTTTGAAGGGAGCTTTTGTGAAGTGAGAAGTTATACTTGGATCGGCCTTGAATATTACTTTCGCGATAATCTTGATGAGAGGCAGACTTGTTGGTCCTTAGAAGTTATCGAGTCGATTTGAGTTTGATTCTTGTGCTGAAGACAGAGGTTCCATTCCACCATTCATACTCAGCTTCTCATCTCGAGGTCAACACATGTGCGCAAAAGATACCCAGGCCTCGACCGAGTCCCCCAGGTACTGTCCACTCCCAGGCTTCACTATCTTTGTTTTCTCATGCAGATATCAGTATAGACATGCAGGCGAATTGTGTCTAGATATACTTATTTCTGCTCAACTAATTACTGGAATAGCCAAGAGCAATAAATTCACCAGCCACTGACAGCCAGCTGGCAATCAGATGCAGTCTTGATATCGCAGTACATATCATGTCTTATGAAGTCGTAAAATGGACTGCTCCAGCCACATATGAGACCAAGCTAGACAGTGATAGGATGGACCAAGTCCAAAAGCGGCTTAAAGTCTGGGCTGAGACCCAGTGTTGTGGTTGTGGCGCAATGTCAGGAGTTTAAGCGAGGGGCCTGGCTAGATGTGGATGTGGTATTTGCATTAAGATCTTGCGACTGCTCAAGGCTAACGTGAATGCGGTCCCTGGATGATGCCATCTCCATATTGATTGTACAAACATGTTTCAGTATACACACACATCACACCACCTAGAGTCCAGCTGGACACGACGATGCAAACCCTTAGAATCACGTGACGCGAGTGTTGAGTACAATTCCAAGTGCGCAGTACCAGTATTTTTTTTTTTTAAATATGATGGTACGAAGTTGTTATGATATTGAATTGAAGTTCTCTATATACTGCATATACTTGGTTCGATACTCCCCTTTGACCGATGCGTCGTTCTGCGGTGTGCTGCCCTTCGTTGAAGCGAAAGAGATTACGAAGTGTCAAGCTTGAATGGCGAGTCAGAACTGCAACTAAGATGAGACCGAACGTGATATCCAAAATTGAGACATGAAAATTGCGACATGCAACATGACTTGGAAATCAAGCTTTGCTGATTTAGAAGCCGATGCCGAAGAAAAACTGATTCACCCTTGTGGATCAAGGGTCAAGCTTGTCAATGGTGAGTAGCAAAGTGGACTAGATTGAGACCCTAATTGGCAGATGAGCGATAGCAGGTCTTACAAAAGACTCACTATGCTACTCATCTAGCAAGCACTGTTCTCTTGCAGGGTTGCTTTCATGTAACAGGATGTTGTAAAGTGATGTTGCTTCAGAATGATAGCTCACCATCTCGGTTAAACATCAACAACAGCCGTTCCCAAGAAGCACCGACAGAACAAATGGGATCAGGAGAAGAAAGAAACAAAAGTCGAAGTATGTCTATGTAAATAAGAGAGTCTAGCATGGATGGAATATGCCTCGATAACTATCCTGTCAATTGCGTCGAGTACCCTTCCGACAGCATGTACAAAGCTCGATCGATTGTTGAGATATTTTGGGCGTACCCAATGTGATGTCACCAGTCAATGCAAGAACATACGAGAAACCATCTCAGTTCCCGACAAAGCCCTTCAAAGCCGTCCAGGTGCTCCTCAGCACCATGACTCGACACAGGTGGAGCCTGACGAGGGAGTCACATCATAGGTGTACATATTTGGCAGATTTTCCACCACAGGCTCCTTTAATCCGCTTATTTGATGCCTATCTTTCCATTTCAGATAATCCTCAGAGTACACATCCTCAACCCATCATATCAATCCCACTCTCTCTCGCCCACATCCTCATCCCCCCTCATCCTCCAATCCGTCTTCCCAAACCCCTCTCTCCCCATCTGAAAGAACCCAACCCTCTGAAACACCTGCACCATCCTCCCCCACCCCGTTCCTAACAAGCACCAACCCCCTCGGCGTCTCCGTACACGTAACCTCAAGAAACCACAACTCCCTAAAACCACCCAATCTCCTCTCCTCATCCGGAGGAATCGTCCCCTTCTCCGGCCTCGCCCGCCCTATTCCTCGCCTCAGGCCTAGGAATGATTTCCCCAGCACCGAGCATCTTCTTCGTGACCTTCTCCTTAACCCCCAACCTCAGCTGCGTATTAACCTCCCTCACAATCTCATCTCCGTCCCCACCCTCGCCCTGTTTCTCCACATACAGCTCCAACACCTCTTTTCCCACACCCAACTCATCCATGACAATATAATCCCAAAACAGATGCGGCCACTCCTTGTTATCCGTAACAACGAAAAGCGCGCATAGGTCCAGTCAGAGTGATCAACCCGTTGACAACTTGTCCGTATGGAACGTTCGTGTATTTCGGTGTCGTGGACGCGGAGTGGATTTTCACTAAGCTGTGATGCGGCCCATCCCATTCGTGAGACGCGAAAGATATTTCCTGAGTCGACGGAGATGAAAGACCATGTTGGCGCGATATACATCTCCTCTTCTTTCCTACTTTCTTTTACTTTCGCCTGCGCTTGTGTCTGTACCTGTCTCGGCGGCCTCTTCTCAAATTGTTCCATGCTCGTGAACCTCACATATTTCTCCCCCATATCATAAATCTTCTCCACAGAAAGGTTATCAAGATGTCTTTTGATTCCTCCTAACTTCATCCTCCGCTTCTCCAACTGTGGTGTTCTCCATCACGCTGATTGGGCCTGCGGGCGCTTTATCCGGTATGCAGTGCCAGAGTAATGACCATGGGAGGCTTTCCCTCCAGTGGCCAGCGAGGAATTGGTCGAAATGCAAACGGTAGAATTCTGATGCGATGGCGGAGAGAGCCGGTAGTTTGTCTGTTCTGAAGGATACCTGCCGACGACTATAGTGCGAGGCGATGATGAGCCAGCTTTCGAGCCAGAGGGGATATTTGGCTGTTTCTGGGATGTCGTGGGAGCTGAAATTCGTTTGCTGGAGAGAAGATGTGAGGGTTTGGAGTCGATCGAGGAAGAAGCGCTTGCGGTCTTGGTACTGCGGCATGACTGAGCGAGCATGCAGATTGAACTTCTTCTTCTCTGCAGCAGTTGCATCGTCGGCTTGCAACCCGTGTGTATGCGTACAACTCAGACATCGCCAGCTTACTTGCCCACTCCCATAGATCAGCAATCGAGGAGCCAGCCAAGCCTCCTGGAACGTCCAGCCCCTCCCCTCAATAACTTCTTCCCCAAACTCTTTAACGTTAAATCCATGGTCCTCATCTGGACATGGCCAGACTTCACTTGCTAGTTCGTCATCCGGATCCTTGACGTCCCAAATCAGCGGCACGCAGAAGCTCTGTCTAATCCTCTTCATGATCTCCTCCCTATCTTCCAGAACCCCCCTCTCGCAATCCTCAGCAATAGCCGCCGAGATAGTCACAACCGCATTTTTGTATATCGACGGCATCTGCGTCAATTCATCCCCTTTGTCGGAATCAGAATCTTGGATTATACAGGGTGCATCGATTCAGAGATATCGGATCCCCAGTTTGCGACTCACGAGGATGGCGTCTTGTAGCGTCTGTGGTAGTGTCCTAATTACGATTGCGTTTTTGTGTGGATTCCTTGATCATTATGGATTGACCTTGAGGACCCCAGCAGTAGCTTAGAGCGATGTACTGGCCTATTTCGCTTGGTGTGGCTTCCTTGAGTCGGATTATGTCCTGGAGCTCGCTTAGCTCATTGAGATCGAGGGCTCGGGTTGGGAGGGTGCCAGTTGTGATTTTTGGGCAGGATGAGTGTGTCTGCAGGCATTCTCTGAGCCAGGTTCTTGCTGAGCTGAATGCATCTCGAGTAGCTACCTGTGGGCTTGCTATTTGTTGCTGGACGTAGTGATCTGTTGGTCCACCTGTGGTAGAATAAGCGAGTGCAGCTTTTTTGAGAACCCATGTCACAAGAAACCCCTGTAGATTCATAGCCCATCTCCTCTCATAGGCATCAAGGGACTTAACATTAGTATAAAAAGCCATGTGGTAAGTATAACTCCTCACATGTTTCCAACTTTTGACATCCTTAAACCGCTCCGGATCCTTCCTAAGATGCTTCTAACGAAAACCTGGATCCATCCACATGTCCCTTTCCGGATTCATGATTTTGAAGGACACCTACGTCAGATATCTGCTCTTCTTCTTGACTTTCTTCTCATCAAAAAGCATCGAGACAGTCGCTCCATTGAGATCCCCCTGCATTTCAAGCCACAACAGTCAGTCAAATTTCTCAAGCAAACCCACAAAAATGCCAAACATTGCATCCAATGTCAATACCTCCACCAACTGAAACCACGATCCCCAACTTGAAAAAGAATTCACCCACTCCACCCCCTTCCACAAAAACAACCTGCCCAACAATCCTCCAACACAACGCACAAGCGCCTTGTTCCTCACCCCTCTCATCCTTTTCCGCAACCGCAAAATTGAGAAATTGCGCCCACGTGCCGAGGAAGATCTCCTCGTAGGCACGCATGCGTTGGATGTTGGTTTCGGTGATGGAGTAGCAGATGGGACAGTCGTTGAAGCAGTTTGGAGAGCCGTTACAGGAGGGTGGGGCGCCGGCGGTGGGGGGTGAGAGGGGCATGGTGAGGGACTGGAGGGATAGTGAGAGAAGGTATTATGATGACGGTGATAGTGATAGTAATAGTGATATCTGTGGTGAAGTTGGGGAATGGCAGCGCTGATTGTCAAAAGGGCTTGGAATGGGCCCGAGTTTGAGAACTGTTGGATGGGTATCCCCGTCAAGAGTATCACCAAACGGACGAAGAATATGAAACAAGAGATAAGATGGTTTAAGAAGATGACATGATTTGGACGTTCAAGCAGATGTTATGCCGTCCCGATGCTGAATGTTCAGCTTCATGCAGAGTCGGTTTCTAGACTCGGCTATTTGAGCCACTATTTTTCAACTTGGCGTAGCGATGCTGGACTACCAAACCGGTTCAGTAAGGCAAGTATGTAAAGTTTCAGGTGAAAAATTAAATAAGGACAAAGATAGCATGAAGAGGCATGCGAAGATATGCGCAACTTCCATGATAAGTGTGCAAGCGAGAGAATCGCCGCCACCAATATCCAAAGAGACTCCAGAGAGGAGGCAGAACAAACGAGCAAAATGAACTCCATTCCAATCGTCTTAATCGACGCATCTACTGTCCCTGTCATGATAACAACCTAAAAGGTACAGCTTCCTGTTGGCGAATGCTGCACTGAATCCTCAAATCTCCATCTCATGCCCCTCGCACCCAGCCTAGCCCACCCCGTCTAAATCTAAATACCCAACCAAGTCTTCCCCCTCTCGTAAACATAAAAGCTCACCGCCACCATGGGCACAACCTTAACATACCCAATACTCAGCCCAATCCAAAACCCCATGACACCCCTCTCCCTCAAAATCAATCTCGCTGTCTCCCCAATATTCAATCTATGACCATCACCCACCGCTCCACCAACCTGCATCCTCCTCCTGATAACCTCAAGCGGATACGCCGAGGTCTGAGAGACCAGACCTGCAATCCCGCCCGCGAAGAGCTCAGCCCAGGAGCGCAATGGAGGAGGTTTATTCTCGGGTGAGTTGGCAGGTTTAGGTAAAGTCGTGTATTTCGCAAACATAGGATAGCGAAGGACATCACCAGCCGTGTCGTGCGTGAGGAAAGACATCCCAGCATACGGCAACATACCTAAGACCGTAGCGCTGAACCCTCTGTAGAAATTCGCCAGACCGGCGCGAGGCGCAACAGCTTGCACGGCATCTGAGACCGCGGTCGGGAGCGCAGTTATCGATCTCGTGCTTGGCGGAGGCGCTTCGTTGTATATGCGTTTACAGATGTTGGATAGGGAGGAGCGAGAATCGCGCTTCGTTTCGAATGCTAGCCGTACGCGGATTACTTCTAATGGGTAGGTGAAGAAGACGCTTGTGACGCCGGCCATTGAGCCGGAAAGGAGTCTTCGAATTGGGGTCTCTTGTGCTGGCGAGTGGATTACCACGGAGCGAATTTGTTCGTAGGCGAGGAATTTGATGGCCGCGTAGGGGAAGATTCGGAGGATTGTTGCGGAGTGCCCGCGGAAGAGACCCCGCGCGCCTTCGTCCTTGTAGATGTCTTTCATGGCGGTTACGACGCCGAACCAGCTACCGGTGTATTTTGCGAATTGGGGGTTTGAGGCTTGAAAGAGGATCTTGACTCGGTCGAGAGGGGCGACCAGGGTTTTGGCCTGAATACCCGTTAGTATATCTTCAGTCGCCCAGAGTTTCCCCGCTCCCTTGTTTGTTCTTTCTAACAGAGCAAGTCAGAGATTCTGTGTACATACCGCACTCCCCGCCAACCCTCCTGCCACACCTGTCCGCCATATATAATCGAAACTCTGCTTATGGGGTTTCTTCCTCGGCGCAATGGCATCGTCGTCTGTCGGGCAAACAGCCAGATCTTTCCTCCGCGCCTCGACTACTGCATCCATCTCTCGTGATTTGTCCTTGAGCATCGCGGGTGGAGAGGCATTGTTGAAGAGGGCCGAGGGCATTCCTTGCCGCCTCGAGGCTCGTTGGTATTATCTTCTGTCGAGGTATTGGATGGTCATTTGGTATTCATTCCGGTATGGGCTTGCTTAGTCTAGTTCGGTGCAATCTGGTTTGGTCGAATTCGTAATGGGTTGCTGAAGTTATAGGAGAAGAGAATGTCGAAGAAGTCAAAGCTGGAGACGTGGGGTATTTCGTGGAGAAGTTCGTTTGTCCGATCGTTGTTTGGTAATGCACCGAAGTGTATGGAGAGAAGCAAGCAACCGAATGGAATTGTTGATTTGCCGCGGGACGTCATTTAGCGTATCCCGCTTTCGGCTATCAGATTCAAGATGCCCAGGGCCCAGGGGTTCTTAAGCCGCGACTTCATTTTTTTCGCCCTGCAGCTCCCGATCGCCGACGCAAGCCGTGTTGGTCATGGCTTTTTGTTTATCCGACGGTTAGGTATTTGAAGATGTGGTGTCCGAGAACGGCTTCAAAGTGAGTTGGTTTAGAGGATTTGTATCTCAAAAAGAAGATGTCTGCTTTTGAAGCCACAAAAGACGGTTTGAAGATATGTGAAGTTTCACGTGATCATCGCAAGATCTTTGATCTCAAGTCATTCGTTTGCCATCTCATCTCGACTGTTTTTGTTTTGGTCACTGTTGATCTCTGTATAGCTTTTCCATTGCATTTATATACTCCGATCTTTGATTTATATACTGTTATAGTATCTCGATGGACCCCTCCATTCTCTGGCAAAACGCATCCTCTACAGTCATCCTTATCGACATCCCACGCTCCCTCGAAGTCGCCCAACACTTATCATCTACATTATCTCACCCCTCTTCCCAATGTCCATCCTCAAGAAGGAGAAGAATACTCTCTACCCTACCAATCGCTCGTCCTTTTCCCTCTTTAGAACCCAAGACTCCAAAAGCACGCGCGAACTTCAATGCCCGTCTCGGACCTTCCTCTATCAATGACTTGTTACTGAGGAAACATGTTGAGTTTGCATTGAAAGAGATCAGGGAAGAGTATGATGGGGACTGGTGTCTAGGGAGGGTGATTGAGAAGAATGTTTCTCTTCTGAATTTAGCAGAGGATTCATCCTCAAAGAGGAAGAGAAAGAGGACGAAAACAGCAGGCTCAGCTCGCCCAGATGAAAATGGTCGTTCCGACGGAGATATAGACCTCGAAGCTTCAGATTTATCTCATCCATATCCCCAACATCAGCTTCGACACCAAGACCTGGAAATGGAAGTCCTAGATCCAAACGGACTATTCTTCACAAACCCCCACCCCACCATTATATCTCTACACATCAAAAGATCAGACGAAGAAAAGCCCAGTAAAGTTCACGTCCCACCCCACAGCACCCTCCTCTCTGGCCCCCTCTCCACCACCCTCCACCATTTCCTCTCCTCGTCTCCTGATAAAGGCTTCACCCTCATAACCCTCGACCCACCCTGGCCTAACCGCTCCGCTCGTCGTTCATCGACGTACAACCTCGCCCGAAATGGCGATTCGATTCATGAAATCCTTTCTGGTTTGCCGTTGGGAGAGAAGTTGGGGGAGGGGGGAGTTGTGGTGGTGTGGATTACGAATCGGGAGGGGTTTAGGGAGATTGTTCTTGGTTCTGAAAAGGAGGAAGAAAGTGGAGGGGGAGGAGGTGATGGAAGAGGGGGAGGAGGAAGAGGAGGAGGATTGTTTAGAAAATGGGGTGTTGAGTTAGTGGAGGAATGGGTTTGGATTAAGACTACTGTTAAGGGAGAACCGATTTGTGCTTTAGAGGGAGGATGGAGGAAACCGTGGGAGGTGTTGCTTATTGGGCGGAGGAAGAATGGTAACGGAGAAGGCGGGAATGGAAATGAGACGCGGAGAGGCGAGGTAAAGAGGAGGATTATAGCTGGTGTTCCGGACTTGCATTCGAGGAAACCGAATGTGAGGGGACTGTTTGAGAGATTGTTATTACAAGACCAGAATGGAGGGTTAAGAGGTGGATTAGTGGATGGGGAGTTGAGAGACAAGAGGTACGAAGCGCTAGAAATCTTTGCGAGGAATTTAACAGCTGGGTGGTGGAGTTGGGGAGATGAGGTGTTGAAGTTTCAAGCCGAGGAGTGTTGGGCAGATGAAGAAGAAGGGAAGGGAGATGACGGTAGTGAATAGTTTGAATACCCATCTTTATCTTATAGTCATACATATGATACATCTTGACAATGCAGTCTTCTAAACATACAGCGCTGTGCATGCTCGTCTCCCTTTCTCCTCTCTTCTCTCCATACCAAGATATCAAACCAACTACTCTCTTCTCCTTCCGCCCTAAACCCTCAATGCATCTTTCGTTTCTCCTTTCTGATCATCAATCACTTATCACCCACCCTGGGCACCTCAACTTCCCTCTCAACCTCCACCGCCTCACCATCATCTTCCCACTGCATCTCCGAATCCGTATCATTCGGTTTCCAGCTCGCCTCCCCCTTCAACAGCGCCTTCGCTTGCTCAGCAATACTCTCTCGTTCGCGCGATGGTTTAGTCCGGTATGAGGGCTGTACAGTCTCGGATTGGTGCTGGCGGAATTCGTTGACGGCGTCGAAGGAGGATTTATCCCATCTATAAATCATATTAGCATGTACCCCAACACAAGCATATCTTAAAATCCCCAATCCGCTCCCGCAATCCACATCCCAGAAAAAAAATCCAAAGCCAGACCCAACTCAAAATCCCCAAACGGATTGAAAGTATGTAGAGGCGACTTCGTCTGGGATAAAAGAACCAGCAAACACATACAAATCAAAATTCTCCGGCTTCTCAGGCCACACAAACGGACTCTCCATCTCAACCAACATCTTCTTGATACTTCTCGGCCTATACCACTGTCTCGGCCTCACCCTCGCCGCGCCAGGCTTATCCTGTCGTACTTTCTGCTGCTGGATGTAACTGCGCACGCCACGGACCTGCACGCCGTATGCATTCCAGAGGTAGTCGCGGAGGTCGAGCTTGTTGAGGTTGAGGGGGACGATGAAGGATGCGAAGGTGGGTGGGTGTTCGGGGGTGCGGAGGAGGGTTAGTGTGAAGTTTGGTCTGATGGGACGGAGGGTGTTAGTTGAGTTGGGTTGGATGGGGAGTAGGGGAGAGGTAGGGGAGAGGTAGGGGAGAGGGAGAAGAGGTGAAGGTTGAGGGTTGAGATGTGGAGGGGAGGAGAAAGGGGTGGCAGAACGTACAGGAAGACCTGTTTGTTTCCTAATCTGTAGCGTCCTACACGGACAGGTACTTTTGAAGCCATAGTGAACTAATTGGTGTGGTGAGCTGCGAACGACTTTTCGCTGCCAATCATTGATAGCTTACTCTCCGTCGCCAAATATTTCTCGATATCAATTGATCGGCCCGTCACGCGTCTAATAAAGAAGCGCGCGCTTGATAGCTTGTCCCGAGTTCCGTTCCGATCAAGTCCCGTCTCACTGCCTCAGCCTTGCCTTCACCCTTGTCATATCCACCAGTACGGTAAGAGTTCCGTAGTCTGGTAAAACCCCATCTTAAAGTCAAAACAATAATACTGATTGGCTCGGAGGTCGGATTTAACTCGATCTTATCGCCAAGAAATCAAGGTTCTCACGATGCTACAGGCTGCAGAAGCACGTCAAGCTGACAAATATGCATCGGTTACGTAGATATGCCCCGCCTAGGTGCCCCGCAGGACTGAATGTCGCCGCGTGCAAAAGCTTGATATTTCTCCGTCAAAGACTTCGTACTTGAATTTATATATTCAATTGTTGAGAGAGACAGAAAGGAAAAATACCATCGAATTGACTCAAAATGGCATCCAATCCTCCATCTACCTGCTGTACTGTTGGCGTCAAGCATGAGTACGTTCACTTCACCTGAATCAACCCCGCATTGTCCCGTATGCGACTTCACATACTACAATCTCATCGTCTCAAGCTCACACTACTTCTTCTTCTCCGCCATAAAATGAATTCCAAAAGTGAGCATACGAACTGACTCTAAAATTCAACAGCGGAACACCAACCGGCAAACCCCTCAAAATCGGCAACATCGAAGCCTACGTCGCCGAGCCAAGCGGAAAGACAATCCACAAAGACACCGCTATTCTCTTCCTCCCAGATGTGATTGGGATCTGGCAGAACTCGAAATTGATGGCTGATCAGTATGCGGCAAATGGATACTACACGCTTATTCCGGATTTGTTCAATGGTGATCCATTGAGCTTGAATAGGCCAGCGGACTTTGATCTTATGTCTTGGTAGGTTTCCTTCCTGATAATTTTTTCACGTCGGGACCATATATTTTGCAAGATTCACTAGAACGCTTGTTTGATACGACGTCTAGACAATTTTCCCGGAGGAATTTACTAATTCATCACTTCTCACAGGCTCACTAAAGGAAGCGACGGCAAGAACCCTCACACCTACGATGCAGTCGACCCCATCGTCGAGAAATCAATCAAGTACCTCCAGGAACAAGATTTTAAGAAAATTGGAGCTGTTGGATACTGCTTTGTAAGTATTGACTTCTAATGCTCACCTAAACTTCCTACTTGCTAGGGTATGGCTGATCTATGTTGCTAGGGTGCCAAATACGTCGCCAGATTCATGGCTGCTGGCAAGGGGATCTCCGTCGGATTCGTGGCTCATCCTTCGTACGTTTTTCACTCCTCCCCAAGCTTTCTCCTTCCAATCCAATTCCTCATTCATAAATCTAACACACCACCAGCTTCATCGAAGAAGACGAACTCCTCGCCATAACCGGCCCATTCTCCATCGCCGCAGCCGAAACCGACCAAATCTTCCCAACCGAGAAACGTCACCGTTCTGAAGAATTGCTCGTGCAAACCAAGCAGCCCTACCAGATCAATCTGTACAGCGGCGTCGCCCATGGTTTCTCAGTTCGTTGCGATACGAGTAAGAAGATCGAGAAATATGCGAAGGAGCAGGCATTTTTGCAAGCTGTGGCTTGGTTTGATGAGCATTTGATTTGACTGCAGAGCGGAGAACCTAGCGTCAACTTTGATCCGGTGTATGTATGAGAAAATCCAGCTGTCGAACGGTTGATTAGGCTATCTTCGTATTCCAGGCCGCCAATCTTTGATTTAGTCTCCATATCTCATTGATTTGAGCCATTTCTTCCTACATTTGTCCGTACGCTGCTTCAACTCGCACATCTCGTCCCCAAACAGTCTTCAGTCAATGCGATTCATATCCACTAATAAATGTTGAAATCCTCCGCCTCCAATCCAGCCTGTACAGCAGTCATCAAAATCCCTCCCTGCATCATCCCCGCCATATAACACTCTCCAACAAACAACCACCCGCCCCCAACTCTCCTCCTCATGATCACCGGCAAATCCACACCCCAAAGCACAACCACCACATCCCCAATCACCGCCGTCTCCGGCACAACAGCATATATCAGCTCATTTGTAAGAGCAAATCTCCTCCCTGGCAATGTCATTGCAATCATTTGAATAAACTCATTCGACAGTGTAACAGGATCCTTCAGCAACTTCTTCGACGAAGCAGTCTTCTGCAAGATCGAAGGCGTGAGTTCAAACCACTGCGGCGGTGCTTCAGTCGACCACCGATTCAGATACGAATCGAACGTCACTGTTTGCCAGAATCGCTGGGGACTCCAGACTCCAGGTTTCTTTGTCATTTTCTTCGTCATTTCATACCATTCAGATACTGTTCTCACTAGCTCTATGGAAGTAGGCTTGTGAGATTGCAAGGGCGAGCCGAGATGTGCGAGCTGTGTGAGAGCGCAGCCGAAGATCGTGATGACTTTGTTGTCGTCTGAATATGTACAGGCAGTCGGCGTGTTGCCGCCTACCTGGAATCGATTGCAGGACAAGTCATCGATCGATTGGGAGGGAGAGGGTCGGGACCAATTTGGTAGCCAGGTTGGGAAGTGATCTCCACCTTTTGCTTCCTCCGGTTCGAAAACGACGACTTCTTTTCCCTTAGATTCGATTTCCGGAAGTCCATCTCTTGGCGGTGCGTAAAGCCCAGCTGCACAGATGATGTTGAGTGCTCCGTGTGCTCTGCTCACCGGCTCTTCTGAGTCATGTTTGACTTGATTTTCCAAAGTAGACAGACGCCTCCCAGCAGCTACCGCTTCTTGATATGCCGCCGCATCATAGCTAAACGACATNTCCAACACAAAAGCCGTCTTACTTCCAATCCTCGCCTGGTCATCCGTCCTCCGCTCTCTTGGCACCGCAATACAATACTTAAAAACCTCCAAATAAAGCTCCCACACCGGCTTCTCATAATCAACCGTCAAATACTCATCAAACTCAACCCCACTCTCCTCCAAAAACCCCAACAGCGCAATAACCTTATCATTCGGATCCTTCGCCCCCGAATTTCTATACCTGCACAACGTATACGCAAACCAGCTCGCATCCTTCTTCACATCAACATCCATCCTCTCAATACAAATCGTATTCGGCATATTCCGATCCGTCAGCTCCGTCCAGATCGGATTCGCCCAGTCCCCCGGATCCTTCAGCTCCATCTCCGCCGCCAGCGAACTCAACACCCTAATCAACGCATCCCAGAACGAACAGCTCTTACTCCCCACACACACCTGCGGCGAGGTGCCAAATGCTACTTCCTGCACAATCCACATCCGTTGCCAGTACGGCAGCTCGGTAAGCTCTTTCAGTGCAACCCAGATATCCTGGTACTTCATGTCTGCCATGCACCGCTCGTACCGCTCAGACGCTTCTTTATCAGTCAATCCGTCTAAGTTCGGATCGAGCAAGCGTTTATCTTCCCACGCCATGAATTCCAGAAGAATATCACTATTTCTGAACGCAGGACCGAGCCAGATCAACGTGTGCGCGCATCTCTTGTAAATCGTGCGCATCCGACGTACTTCGACATTACGTTCTGGGATCGAGAATTGATTGATGCATATTGCGTCGATCCAAAGCGTGCGTGGTGTGTTGGGAAGTCGCAAACTCGTCAGTGCTAAGTGTAGGCTTTGCGTCACATTGAAAGCCTGATCATTCAGCGTAATGGCGACGGGATCAATAGGTGAGCCCCATGTGTAAGACAGAGCGTCGTATTCGGGATTATTGTCGAATGAGGCGTGATGGAGAGACGCTATTATAGGTGCCGAGGATGAGAGGGCGGGCTCGATTGTGACGAGACGGATTTCGTTTTTGGTGGTTATGAGGGGTGTGTATTTGAATGCCTCGTTGATTTTATTGGGCTCGTCAATTGCTTCTGGTTTTGGTTCGAGCTCAGGCTTAGGCTTTGTTTCAAGTGCTGAAGTCGTTCCGGTCTCATCTTTCTTGGAGCTTTTGAAAACATTTCGAAGCTTGTTGGAGAAACGTGACTTGCTACGTCCCACATGAGAGGACATTACGACGATTTCAGTAACAAGTTGCAGACCTGGAACTCCAGGAGTAAATACACCAGAACTTGGAAGTCTTTCTGTCTGGTTATAGCGAACTTTTAGTTTTTCATGACACTAGGATTTGGGGAAGAAGGCATCGAGAGGTATTAGTAGGTCCCAGCCGCAGGGTCAGAGAAAAGAGGGTCTGGTCCCGAAGGAGATCCTTTTTCGATATTGCCAAGCAAGTGGCGTTCTCAATGTCACCTGGCGAGCAGCTGACCTTCCGAGCTATGCATGAATTATATTTTATGAAGTATTCTCCTAATGGGGAAGCATATAACCATTCAAAGGTCGAACTATGGGAGGATATACAAACAGAAAGTGTGTATGGACAAGAGAAATCAAGTCGGATTAATTTTGTTCGCTAATCCGACTCGATTACTACCTCCCCCAAGGCAGAACACATTTGATTTTCTGTGATTAGCAGGCAGGATCGTTGTCACGTCGTTAAGATAGACAGTTCAAGAGCCTGCAAGATGCTTTTGAGACCAAATTTATATCCAACTCCGATGAAGCATTGACTCAACTAGCCGGCTACCTTCGACTTTTGCCCAACCTTGAAGCACAGCCATTTTCTTTGCTCTCTCCTGACACAAGAATACTTCACTAATCACGAACAAGCAGTACCCCACGATCAAAGTTCCAGATATCAACTATGCTTCAACTTCCAATTAACCTTCGACCCCCTCACCTCCGCCGTGTTCTCACAGCCCATGTCACCTTGCGCCCCAACTTGGCCATTATTCTACAAAGGTCAGTATATTTCATAGAGAAAATACGATGGTAAATACCCCAAGATTCTTGATTGCATTGAACACAACGTCAGCGACGTCGTACGACCCAAGGTACGTGACGTAAATGTTTTTCGTCCCTGCTTCGAAAACGCAAGATCCGGCAGTCAAGACGGGATGCGTGGTAGACGTATGATCCCAGACTCCCCAGTAAGTATTATGATCCCTACCATCTATGAAGAGCCAGGTCAATCAATATCCAAGCCATAGCTGGGGTGTCAATACCGCACAAAACACCAAGAGAAAAAACATTGCCAAGAAGAATCAGAAAGGGAGAGAAGACGAATATAAGCTGTCTGCAACTTACAATCATGAATTACCCAACAATCATTCATGACTGCCCACGGCGCCGGAATACCGCTGAATCCATTGCTGGCTCCACACCTCTCGCCCACAGCGCGTGCTTGGAGAACTCGCTTCACTTTCTTGGCGGGATTGACGGAGGTGTCGATCAGAGCTGCGCTGTTGACATATAGCGTGTGGCCTTTGTATTCGATTGGTATCCAGTCGACTGCTTCGTTGGAGCTTGCCACGGCTTCGACCGCGGGACTCGGAGTTGGAGCCGCTAAGGAAAGCGGAAGAAGAGCCAGGTGGGCGAGTCTTAGTGTTATTGAGGGGACCATTTTTCTAGAGAAGTGTTTGTTATGCTTGAAATTGATAGGTTGCAAGTAGTGACTGAGAATAAGATGGGCTATAAGAGATATAATATATATGTTAATGTGCTGCCCCGAAATATTGAAGTGCCGTTGCGTTGGAAATACTGAATGTTAAGCGATATCAAGACTCTTCAGGCTACATTGTCCGCATGTATTGCCTAATCGAAATCCATGGCGACCGATGCAGCAACGAAATATATGTACTGTACTCGACCGTAACGCAAATTGAACGCGCGTGTATCTAATGGCCGCGATTGGAGCGGCTCATTCCACCCAATCAACCGCAAAGTTTAAGACGCAATCGCTTCCAGCAATGGTACGACCTGCATGGACTTGATGCGAAATTTGGTTGTTCGGGAAATATTTGTCAAAGTCTGCACGCATATTATATGATACGTTCCCAACAAATTCATAGCCTGAGGAGTATAGGAGAAAAGCTTGCATCGTAGCAGTGACACAAACTGAACATAATACAGGAACACTCACCCGAGATTATACTTTTTCCAACATGCTGACAGCCTGTTATTGGTACTCTTACGAGGATCACATTGCATTCTGCTGCATCCTGGCATTGGCATTGATAGAAACCCACTTACCCAGTAATTGTCGGTTCGCTCGCGCCAGAACTCTAATGACTCCTCGCGCACGAAGAGTAGAGAAACCGACTTTGGGATTTGCGTACTTGACGCATCGCCCTGGGCGCAAGTGGTATTCACACAAAATAGAATTGAGTCGGCCCCTACTGTCTCTGTGTTCGTGAAAATGTAGGCTAGACGAGTACCTACGCCAAGAAAGTTCAGATATCGACGAATCGCATCGTGCGGAAAGGGGGAGGCTCGCTTAACAGCTCATCTGTTGACAGGCTGCAACGTTTATCAATAGGACAATAAGGCAGCCGTTTCAGACGCCTTGATGAGTTCATTCGAATCAAGATCAGGAATCGCTGCTTTCCTTCCTTTATTATAGGTATTCTCAACCACTGAGCGACAATTTGCTTGATTAGGAAGGTCGTTATTGTCTTACGTAAGCTAGGGGACGTGATGTCGATCCTCAGATATCTACCACTGACTCCCCACTCTTGACCTCTCTTATCAATTGAATACTTTTGCAGCAACTTCTCTCACCAGTAAGAATGATCATCGTACCCCAAGCTACCATCAATCGCAGCATCGCTCAAGATGGCGAGCCTAAAACACCCAAACTCCACGGCATCAAATCCTCCCTTCTCATACCCGGCCGAGGACCCCCAATCAGAAACGGAACCATCATCATCCATGAGAAATCCATTGCTTGGGTAGGACCACACTCGTCGCTCCCTGCGAAATATAGCGCCGTACCATTCATGCAAGTAGATACCGTGCTGCCCGGCCTTTGGGATTGCCATGTTCACTTCCTCGGCGTTGATAGTCTGGCGGGGTTCGCTTCGATCGTCAGCCAGCCTGCTGTACTATCGGCTGCTCGCATCGTCAAAGACCTTGAAAGGACTTTGATGGCGGGCTTTACATCCGTACGAGAGTTAGCCGGCTATGCGGGAGAGATGTCTCCAGCGATTGAAGAAGGCACTATCGTAGGACCGAATGTCTATTCAAGTATCGGCATCATGAGCATGACTGCCGGCCATGGAGATATCCACGATCTTCCCATTGAGACCGTCCTGGATGCATGCGCGAAGAGAGGGGTCCCTTTTGCAGTCTGTGATGGTGTACCGGATTGTATCAGGACCGTCAGACTCATGATTCGGCGCGGGGCGAAAGTCATCAAGGTCTGCGCCACAGGTGGTGTCTATAGCATCATTGACGACCCAGAAGCTGCCGAATTCTCACCCGATGAGTTGAAAGCTATCGTCGATGAGGCGGCGCGTGCCAAAAGAGTGGTGGCAGCACATTGCCATGGCAAAGATGGAATCATCAATGCTTTGAATGCGGGGGTGAAGACCATTGAACACGGGAGTTTCCTAGATGAGGAGTGTGTCAAGTTGATGAAAGAGAAGAACGCGATACTTGTCGCTACCTCGCTTGTCGTCGAGGGAGGCATGGAAAATCTCGATGACTTACCTCCGGTTAATCGCGCAAAGATGATTGCAACTGCAGCAGTTCATCGGAGAGCGTACAAACTCGCCGTGAAAAGTGGGGTGAGAATCGCATTGGGGACAGACCAAGGAACGAGCTTGGGAGATACATACAACACGCATGGCAGGAACGGCAAAGAATTATTTTACGCTGTCGATGCCGGCATGAGTCCACTGCAGGCTATCGAGGCTGCCACGGCAATGGGTCCAGAGACTCTTGGAACGAATTTTGCCAAGACTAGTGGGCAGTTGAAGGAGGGGTTCGATGCGGATATCATTGCGGTGTCAGGCAATCCTCTTGATGATATCAAGATACTTGCCGAGTCCAAGAATGTGACCCATGTATGGAAAGGAGGCAAGATATTTAAGTCGCCATCATGAGTAAAACTGGGATGCTCTTCAACATGCTCTCCTGGTTATCAGTATGTTGGGGGACGCTGGTGTGACGAAGGGAAACCACTGAACGGGGTTAGGGATCCGAAGAATATACCAGACTCATTGAGACAATCAAGTTTGAAAAGAATGTAGCACACAAAAAGTTCTCCAAGTCAGATTTCAAAATGTGGCAGTATACGACTCAAACATGAAGTAGAAGAATCATATTTTATCCGGTATCACACTCATCATAGTCAGTTTTGGTACCATCTACTACTTCAATGAGTCTTCTGAAAGTATACAGATCAAAGATCAATCCAGCTCTCTTGTCTCCCAACCTTTTTGTGCCCATCCTGTCTCTCCTCCACACTGACCTGAACATCCGTCTGCTTATGTATCTGCCCCATGCTTTCCATCTCGAAGCTTTTATCCTTGGAAATTATTCCTTTCTGGCTGTCGGAATCAGTCTCCGTCCCTTTCACATCAATCCCGTTTCCGCTTCTCAAGTATCCATGATTCGAACGCTGCACCCCCGAAGCTCCTCCCAAGTGACCAGAAGCACCAGCACTCTTCTTCCCAGGAGTATCGCCATAGCTGAGCAGTTTTGTTCTAAGTCCGAGTTTGAAAGATACAATTCGTAGGATTGGCTGCAGCGCAGGGAAACATGCGCACCAGAGGCCGATGTGAGCTTCGAGATCGCTCCAAACTCCGATGGTAGACATGTGGAAAGTTCTGTAACATCTGGTCAATCGAAGTGTGCTGTTCCTGAGTAGAGATACATACGGGTCACTGGCAAATGATAGTGTCTTCATGTAGAAAAGTCGCACAACTCCAGTCACGACGACGAAGATACCGACGCAAAAGATTGCAACGACTTGTATCATCTTGCGGGACATAATCATCTTCTTGGAAATGATCCAGATGGGAAGACCGAGCAACACGCAGTCAATAAAAATACCGAACCCAGCATTGATCGTCATCATAATTTCATTTGCAGCATCGGAAACGCATTTTGTTCCGGGCGTATGCGGTGGTAACCATAAATCACTATTGTGTCCAATTAGAATGAGTTCCGAACAGTTCGTTGGCTGATCGGTACTTACGAAACTGGTTTGCACTCCAACAATTTGTATAGAAAGCAAACAAATGTCTGCAACACCGTGAACGAAGCAATTCCGTAGACAAGGTACAAGTATAGCTCTACCAGCAACCATTAGATATTGATTGTGAAGTGTAAATGGTGAAACTAACTTTCTTTGCTCAAGCGCGGCAGAAAGGCTGCGACTGCGAGGCGCACGAAACATGTGCACCAAAAGTACCACAGATTTTGCGTGACCAGTACCTACACTAAATCAGTTGGGAGATTCTCGACTTTGGTTCGGTACGCACATTGAAGAATTTAAGAAGTGATTCCTGTGGTATCAGGTAAATGTGGGCGCCACTTCCATATTTCACACCTAGAAATACTCGAGTCAGCTACTTCCTGTTGTAGGCCGTGAAGATACTTACCGACAAGATCAAAAGACGACAGTCCGACAGCGAATAGCTACACGCGTTGTTAGATAGAGTTGACTGAGAGTAGGACGCGAAAACAAACAAAAGCAACGAAAGCAAACCCATCGTCCAGCCCAGGATTCTTCGTCATGAACACCCTGACATATATCCTCGTTCCAAATATCAAAGTTGTTATCGGTATAAGAGTGGCATTGAGAGCCTGTAGGACATATCCTTTGTAGTCCGGAGTCGACCTGAAGTCCGTTCCGGGTGGAAAGAGAGTTGACATGGCAAATCGTGTTAATAGAATATTGATCGTTGATCCGCAATCGTGAACCTCAACAATCAACTGAAGCCAGAATTATGGGGACGAAGCTTTACATGAAAGATGGGGTTCACAAGGGAAAAGACACAAAAGCTTTACAGGCCGTTCAAGGGGCACATCTTTTCGAATCCTTCATTGAGGGTCTTAGCCCGACGAGTTCAGGGTTCGTGCGTGAACCAGGTACCGAACGTGCCAGTCTTGTTCAGGAAATGGAACCTTGAATTTCGATCCCGGGACTCATCTGAAGTAAGTCAGGGATCTCTCATTTGGCCATGCCTTGAGCCCTGAAGGTTTCCAAACAGCTTCATCGTCGAGAGGTCCTTGAGGGTAAGGTTCCCCCCTTAGATGTTCCCGATTCAGCGTGACAGAACCCCTTGCTAAAGAATGAGAGGTAGTAGATATAATGCTGTGCCCTTTTCGTAGTCTACTTCCGCCTCAATTCGTGTTGTGCGGTGCTCCACCACAAGGCAGCAACAGGCCCTTTCACAATTCAATCCTTTTAAACTTGATATGGTCAAGTTAAGTCAACATGCATTGCTCATAGTTGAGGCGGGCCATCAATCCACGATAGGAGCTCGGTAAAGCCCAATATAGACTAGAGAAGCGAAGAATTGAACAGCATGAGATGGCCCTGTACTTCCAAACTTGCGGCCAGATTGCTGTCTCACTGGAACTCACCATCCTCACTACCACATAGTCACTTTGGGAATGAACGAATTCTGAATGCTTCGCAAAATCATGACGGCTTCTTTTGCATGCGCATACTCAAAAGTGGTGTTGATACGGTGGAAGATATCCGTGGAAACAATACCTAAGAAATTCCTCAAAGACCTTCCTGAGGGCGCAATTGGGCTTGCAGAAGCTTTCATTTTCCGAAGACAAATCTCGGTACGAGATGCGCCATTTCAGCCACGGGATCCGAAGGAGAACTGGCTGAATGTGCTGTCCAATCCCGTGCCGAATGTCATGCAGAGAGCATGAGACAACAGTCCCAATTCCAGGCATTTCAATATCCTGGCTCGCTTGGGAACATCCGAACAGCGTCGCTGCAGATCCCGGGGTCAGGATGTTGTTTCTTCTCCTTTTTACTGTTGCTCTCGTAAGTGATGGCTGGGGTTGAGAAGATGAGGACGGGGACTTTGGGCTGTCAAACGTGAGCGCTCCGACGTTTCTGGAAATATCTACGTGGGTTTCTTGATGCAATGTCTAACAAGCCAGGGCCCTGGAAGTTTATCGTAAGATGTGTTTTCCAGATACACTCTAGGCTCTGAAATTTGAAGTCCACGGATTCGTGGCTTGCAGCGCCGTATGCCAAGGGAAATGCTGCAGCGGTACAGCCGGCCCATTCTGGACGTGCTCCGTGACTGCCCTGTCGAGTTTTTCCTTCCAATTGAGTATCAGTCTCCAAGTGCAATGTCGAAAATTCAGTAATCATTCTCAGGATTGAGATCGATGAAGTTATAATAGGGTTTGGTCCATGCCCGCTACTTTTCAAGCGTCGAACCTTAGAAAGTTCTCATACTTTCTCAGTGGGGAGGCCAGCGGGGACAGATAAGCTTATGGGTCGGATCGTTACCACTTGCTTACTTCTATTTGATCAGGAATTGAGGAGTTCATTCGACCAATGGAAACTCGCTTGTCCCTGGATTCTGCTTAGCAGGGTCTGTCTACAGTCCACGCGGCGCGGCCGAATCCTTCCGGAGGTCGTCCAATGGTGGCAAGTACCCCGCTTGTACCTTAAAGATGTCAATCAACCTGGCCATTTGGATCTTGAGCCCCCCAAACTTGTACCTTTCTGATGTTCTACTTGGACTAGACTCCCTTCATATGGTGATGTGTCCGGTATCTACTGTTGAGAACCCCCCTTTGTCAGTGGTCTACGAACGAAGTTGAGTCCACTCGAGAATAAAGTGGTGAAGATGATTCGCCAGACAGCCTTCGAGAACATGTCTAGACCCCTGGACCACCGAGACTAAGATGCATTATCAATAATGCAACACGTCCACTACTCTGAACACCAGTGGGAATCTATGGGATGCATGAGATATTACTTCAAAGCGGGTCAATTATTCGACGGAACGATCCATGCCCACACCGTGGCTGGATTCAGTTGTCAATTACCGAAGCGATCATAGCAATGTATTGGTCAACCGCTTCTTCAATTTCTATATGAAGTGCTATTCTGCCACCAGTAAACGCCATCAGTTCCACGTGGCAGCAGTTCTTGACATCCCCGACCTCGGATCTCAGCACTCTCCCCTCCAATTGAACTCCTCATTGACAAGTATCGCAACCATGCATCTGTCTTCCATTATTTCCGCGGCACTTCTAGTGCTCGCCAATGTCGCCAATGCAGCTCCGACTACTGAACAGTTGTCCGATTTATTTGCTACCAGCGCTGTGGAAGCTCGGACAACTACTCTTGTGAGAAAAGAATGGTATATGGCGTTGTCCGTACTGTATTCAACCGCTTGTTAATTGATTCTTTCAGGAGAAACCTCACTAAGGCAGAGCGTCTCGCGTACATCAAGGCTTTTAAGTGTCTACAGTCCAAGCCAGCTCGTTTCCAGAGCCTGTACCCTGGTTCCCGAACCAGATATGATGACTATCAAGCTTTGCATATCTCAATGACAGAGAAGATTCACTTCACTGTAAGTCAAAAACCGTGAAAAATTGAGCGTACTAACGCAAATCAGGGAATCTTCCTTCCATGGCACAGACAATATGTCGCTTTGTTTGAACAGGACTTGAGGAACACTTGTGGCTACGCTGGTGCTCAGCCCTACTGGGGTCAGTAGTTTCGTTGAAGCACTACCGGAGTGAAGCTGACATAGATTAGATTGGTCCAAAGATGCCGGAAGTCTAGATGCATGGGCCAAATCGCCTCTTTTTGATCCTGTCTACGGCTTCGGTGGTAAGTGACCCTAATTATCTCATGGACTCTGTTGACTGACCAATGAATAGGAAATGGCGCATATCTTGAGGACATCACCGGTTTGCCAGTCACTGCGGCTCTTGAGATTCCCGGACGAACAGGCGGAGGTGAGGAGTTTCTTCGGGTTGTCCAGGTTCCGACTAACAGTTCCCAGGTTGTGTTACGACTGGACCTTGGGCCAACTTAGTTGTCCCCATGGGACCTGGCAACAACCTCAGCTACAATCCGCACTGCCTGCGACGAGACTTCTCTCCAACCTTGGCCAAGTTGACCCTCAACTCCAGCGTCCTGGCATGGGTACAGCAGGCGAACATCTATGCATTGTACGATAGACGAGTTCAGTCAATGGAACTTACCATCGCCGGGATTGCAACTCACGGAGGCGGCCACTTTAGTGTTGGTGGTGCCGTTGGCGAGGTATGACCACACTTCACTCACCTGCATTGAGCTTGACTAATACCCCGCCAGATGTCCGAAATGTACTCCTCGCCTGGAGATCCAATCTTCTGGCTGCACCATGGCATGCTTGACAAGATGTGGAATCAGTGGCAGAGACTAAGTAAGCTCCGTTTCAAGTTCATGCCGCTCTTTTGCTGATATTTTCTAGACTGGTCTGTTCGCAAAGCCGAGATTGCGGGCCCTGACACTATGTGGGCATATCCCTGGAACTACTTTGGTGATGTTCCATACAAGAATGTAACACTCGCCAGCCCGCTTGCCTTTGGTCCTCTGGGTTCAACTGTCAAAATTAGCCAGGTCATGGATATTTCATGCGCTCCTCTAGGACCATACACATATGCTTGAAGTAGATAGAGGAAACTTGCTACCGGGAAAAAGACAAGTAATAGACTAATATAAATACGCTCATTCAACACATCTCTACCAATATATAGAGAAAAGACTTGGAGCCAGCGTGAAGGGAGTACTGTTGCGAAAGATAGTTCTGTTACTGTTCTGACTTATGCAAAAACGAAACATTCCGGAATCTCACTAATGACTTTCGTCTGAAGCATCTCGGATAAAGTAAACAGAGCTCGCCAGATCGCAACAGGTATGGTGTCTGATTGGACCGCTTTCCCTACCAATTGCGGGGTAGTGCCCTCCTCCCTGGCTAAAGTGCGGGGTAGCTCGTTCCTCCACCTCACCCCACATTCCTCTGACGACCTCTCAATTCCACTTCATAACACTCACAAAGTATATACTCGAAGTCACTTCATTGAACCACAATCCAAAGAAGGGACGCAGTGCCCGGTATCACCAATATACGACGAGTATGTCGAAGGGAAACGTCACTTACATTACCTACAATGCGGGCATCGACGGAAAGCATCTCCACCTGGGGAACCTAGTTCACGACTTCAAGAACCCAAGTTTCTATGAACCTCACGTCGAGAAGGCTTATACCGAGTTAGTATGATCATAAATGATAGACAGAGCATTAATCTGACATCTGCCAGCATTCAAGACTCTCCTCCAGATTGGGCAGAAGTGACACAGCTTGGAAACTATGCATTGACACTTGGAGCTGGTTCCGAACAAGGCCACGATGCCAGTAATACATCGACTGGATCTGCCGATGACTCTGAGGGCCCAAGATACCGAGTAGCAGCTGCAGAAAAGGCCACAAAGGTTGAGATCAAAGAGTAGGTGACCAGCACTCTGCCACGCTAAAACCATGTACTAACTCATCCCTTTCTAGCCCTGAGGACTTCTTCGAAGAAATAACCCTATCTTCCCCCGAAGCCAAGAAGTGGCTCTCCTCCCATATTTCCGCCGCCGAAACTCTCGCCAAAGGCGACAAGTCCGCACGACCAGACATCTGGATGCTCACCGGCCTCGTGCTCATGCAACACGCTACATGGACCAGTCTGTCCAGCAAGGACAAAGGTTTCGTCGCAGGCGGAAAGGCACCTTTTGATCCCACTGGCGTCTCCAACCTCCGCCGCTTGTCCATCAGTGAGAATATCAAGCCGACTATCGGCTTCCGTGCTGGCGACGATGAGGAGAAGGCGAAGCATATATCTGGTGCGGTCATACACGAGACAGGTAAATATCCTGGTACGAGAGGATGGGCTGCTCAGTGGCAGAAGATTGAGTTTCAGATTGGCGGCAACGACAAATGGAAGGAGGGTGAGAAGACTTTGTTGAAGCTGAAGGACGGTGTTGCGATAGTTAGGATCAATGAGGATCTCTATGCGAAGAATGATGGGGGGAAGAGTGTTGAGCTTGATGATAAATACTGGGAGGCTTTCATCGATGCTACTGATGACTAAGGTTGGGGCTTGGAGTTCTGCGATCTGACGGTGTACTTGATTATTGATAGCCCGGTCGAACACAAGCCTACATACACTTTACAGGTTAATTTGGCTTCCGCCGCAATTTCCTTCCACTCGGATTTGCAGAAAAGGTGGAAGTTCGTAGATAATCTTTGACTTTTCCCTCCCTATTTCACTTGGGAGCTTTCACAATGCCGGCATACATCCCCCTACATTTGTAGATCAAAGTTTTCTCCTCGCAACCCAGAACTGAACCTCATATGAATTTTTGGACAAGGAGCGTGGACTCGAGCCATATCGTGCCCCCTTTCCACGAGGTGTTTCGCCAGGGATAGTTAGATTCCCCCAACGATTATCAGTTTGAATGAACTCAAACCCCATCACTTTACAGACAGCCAGTATCTCGTCCAGAGAGAGCTCAATGAACGGTGCCGACCCGTAGAGAAGAGGCCCTACGTTGATCCACAGCCCACCTGGCTTCAGTGCCGTCTTGATCGTCTCGAAATACCGCAGAAGGTTGCGAGCTGTATCGATAAAGAAGAGCGTTGTCACCACATCAAATGCTGAGCCGTTCTTGGTGAATTCCCGGGTGAAGTCGCCTTCTACGTGCAGGACTTGGTCGGATATGATGGGCTTGTCTGGGAAGTTGACAACGCGTTGGAGCTCTGTGGTGCTAGAGTGGTGAGACCATGAATCGATGTATGGATATAAGGATGCCTGGTTTTTTGCTCCTTGAGTTACGATGTACCGGTATGCGAGGTTCATGTACATAGACCATTCGTTGCTTGTGACGTCGAAGCCTGGCGCATCTCAAAGATCAGAAATTCAAGAACCTTTTTCTTCCGGAAGGGTTCGAGACAACTAACCTCCAAGACCCGAGATATCATGCGATAGTCTTCCCAATCCAGACCCAGGGACAAGGATCTGGACCCCTTCCCCGTCACGTTGTGGGAAGTACTCAGTCAGGCTCTCGATGATCTGCGGGAAAGCAGCCTCGCGTTCCTCAATTCCATCATCCGACCAATCTCTCACGATGTGCTTCAGTGCCTGAACAACACTGGTGTGATCAGAGATTGTCGCATCAGACATGTGGTCTTTCTCGAAGGTAACTAACTCCAAGAAAGAGACTGAGTAGAACTCAAGCGCATGGTCCACTATTGCACTAGCGATCCTGCCGTTTTCGCGGATCAGACGCTCTGCAGTGTCGAGCTTCGATTGGTATCCAACAGTGGGTTCTAATATCTATATATGTGGATACAGGTTAGAACTCATGCTCATAGGATAACAATGAAGAATACGATTCACTTGGATCGTCGAAATGTGAGCTTGCTGGAAACCAAAAATAAAGCCAAAGAAAATCTCACACTCTTCTCCCCCCGTGACACATTTCCATACAAGTCCCGCTTCCGCTGTATATTCGACAGAGCGACTTCTTGATAGTGTTTGAATCCGTGCAAAGCCGTCAGCAGACGGTATCGAAGATGAGTATGTTGAAGTTTGCCTCTCGGCTTTGCCAGTTTCCTCAACAGGTAATCTTTGGCGGCTATCTGGGCAGCGCGACGGTCTGTCTGCGGGAACTTGGAGCTGCCATTCTGCGCAATGTTATCCTGAAGGACGACATAAGTTATAGTGTCGATAGCGGTGACTTCAGTCCCAGAAGGAGTTCTCTTCTGTCCCGCGTAAGCGTTTATCCTGGTCACATTATCCAATAATTTTCGGATCTTCAAAGGGGAGAATGTTTTAGGCACTCGGTGTAGCTGAGTGCTAGAGAAAAGCTAGCACGGAGCTTTTTGTTATTCTTTGCAACAATTTAATATGTAATTTTGAAGAATCGAGAGCAATACATACGGAATACAAGAAATCCTGTTCCCGATCAATCGCCGCTGCCGGGACCTCATTCGATGCAATGGTGTGGGATATGAGTGTTGTTAACACAACCAGAGAAGCAAGAGCCCACATGACATCGAAGCCGATGAAAGAAGTCATGTATGACGTCCACCGCATCGTCACGATGGTATGAGGACTAACGTGACGATTTCAAGCTGGAATTTATGCTGCTGCGAACTTCGCTTGCTGAGACAGCAAATCACTTGTATTAGAGGACTGCAATTGTCCTGGTAAAGCAGGGACCGAAATGCCAGCAAGTAAAATTAACCACGGCCAAGAGCCCGCATCTTAGTAAGGCGGATATTGAGCAATCTCAATACTACTTGACCGTGCCACAATACAGTGGATCTGAGCTGTTTTGTTGTCTTGGTGTCTTGGCTTCAGATACCTTGATGGTTGCCAACGGTTTGTGCTAAAGGAAGAATAAGCGAATACCTAGATTGGTATCCGTATCAACAGTGATAGTTAGGGGTAGCCCCCATTCATGAGAAGGAAATGATGACGAATAAACGAAGGTTTCATTTTTCTTGCCTTGAAGGGCATGAAGCGTCAAACAAGCATCTGACGAGCCTCTACAACAAGAACAGATATTGATGAGTGGGATCTCGTGAAAAAGAAGGCAAGATGACCAGATAGCTGAACACGAGAAGTGAAAGAAAAGACGGAGGTCGGGAGTAGGGTACGGAGCTGTTTGGACAGTCACTCGATGAAGGGAGAACAGTGTTAAACACGTAGTGTAGAACGCCATTGAATTCCTTGTTTTCCTTTTCGATAGGAATTCTGCTTGAAATCTTACGTGTTTCTGCTTTCGTCCTTCGTTCTCCACAACTAGAACCTCTTTGATGGGATTTTGCTTTCAAGATCAGTTGCAAGCAGTCCTCCCCGGATCAAGTGGATTGCCCACCGAGACGCCAGAATACACCAAATGCGCTGCATTGATCCCCGTAGCATTAGCACCAAGTCCAGTCCCTCGGACGGAATTGTTACAATCCTAGGATCAGAATCATATCAGCACACATCCAAAGAATCCCAAAGGACAATAGGATGAAACAACAAACATACCGCCGGCTCCTGGCCCTCACACTTAACCGTATTCGCCGCACTCGCAGGATCATTCTCCCAATATTCCGTCCTATGATGTCGATACCCATCCTGCGTCGTAATCGTTTGCGGGACACCATCATTCGAATGAGTGACACGGAACATTTTCCCCTCTGGCAGCAAACTATCGATATAATCAGCATATGCGGGGTTCCCTGTCCGCGGCTGGCCGAATGTGTAAGTCGTGATGTTGAGGCCGAGGCTGGAGCTTGCCATTGATGCAGATGCGAGCGAGGCCAACGAGGCGCCGAGTGAGTGTCCTGTTATGGTGAGGGCGTAGGAGGAGTGCGCATCTATTTCAGTTGTGATAGAGGAGAGGATCTGGGAGGAAGCGGAGTTCCAGGCGTCGAGGTAGCCGCCATGGACCTATTATCATAACAGTAATGTATCAGTCACATGCTTTCGCACAGGTAGTATGCCAGAAGAAACTTAGATGATGGCATCGTGGGAGAAAGCACCATACCATGCAATTACCGCAGCCCTCGATCCCAACCGCCTCAAAAGGAACGAGAGCCTGATCGAAATCTACCACGAAATCATGGATCGTCGACGTGCCTCTAAACGACACAATGAGCTCTTGGGCTGCGTCGTCTCGGAAAAGATAAGCTTGTGTATCGGTCGAATCGATGTCAAAGAATTGGGCAACGGTTGCGCCACTAGGAGGATTTGGACAATTGTCTGCGTATGCGGCAGCTGAAAATTCAGAGTAGCGGACGAATTTGGCAAAGAGTTCGTCGGTGACTTTTCGCTTTAGTCAGCATTTAGATTTGGATATAGGAAATAAAAGCAAATGGAGGAGAAAGACTTACTTGGAGTTGTTGCTGCCAAGACAGTCTTGTTGAGAAGGAGCAGAAACAGTGCCGAGAAGCTCCATGTGGAATACCGAGACAACATTTTGACCTGACGAGTTAAGTACAGAAAACAGTCGTTGTTGGGGGATTATCGATATGTCTTTTATCTTGAGGTATGTGTGCTGCCTTTCAAGCTTGTATTTGTAGCTCACCATAAGCTATTTGATCATCTCGCAAGCACACCACGGCACGTCCTGTTTATTCTTTGGTCCGAACTCACCCCTGGTGAGAGTCCATGGGATGCTTGGATGACAGACTCACTCACCCAATGAAAAATCAGACACATGAAAATAGTGCTATACTTTCCAGCTCACTTGGCCATAGAATTTCGCAACGTGCTGTCGCAGAAACCGAGGCTCACTCACAAAGCAGGCATACTCCGCCACTGGATTTTAAAGATCCTTGATATTTCCAGGGGAAGAAGCTCCCGATGCCAGGCGTATCAATTCTGATTGGCTGCGTAGCTTCACTTCCAGGCAGAAAATCAAATTCGCGGGGGATGCACTGACGTTGACAGCCAGTGCGCTGATTCGGCACTTGCATTTTCGCATCGGATATTTTGATCGACTTCTAGGGGGAGACTCGCTAAGCGGAGTTCAGCGCGCTATGTAAATGAGGGGTTGGGACGACAAGATGGCATTGCCAGTACTTCGATCGAGATGAGATGGTAATGTGATGGCATGAGACGAGCAATGCCAAGTGAGCATGGTAAAATCTTTGCGAATGCGAGAACATGTTGTGGATCTGGGCTGCTGAGGATCTCGACGAAATAATAAAAGCTCGCATGAGTTGCCTGTTTTGGAAGATGCGAAGAGAGCTGAGTTTGCGATCGATTGCACGAAGATAAATCTCTGATCTACATGTCCTGAGTGTCACTAATTGTGTTGTGGAGTCAATGGTTGGATCTTATCATCTTCAGATGCCGAAAGATCGGCCGAGGTCTAGGAAATGGGCTTCTTGCACGCGTGGGAATAAGAAGTAACTGCTTTTTCCCTCACAGCTTTTCCATTTGCTGTTTTGCCCTATATTTTTTCTATATTCAAAATTTGCACAATCCATACTTCAATTGCGTTGGTCCTCCGCCATAACAAGAAGGAATTAACTTCGGAGAATGAGAATATTTGATTCTTTGCATAAAGGAAAGAGTCATGTGCCCAATACTGTACGGAACGAGCAAGCAGTGATAGGAAGGTTGGTAAGAGGAGAATAAACGTACCAGGCACCGTTGTAAGTATTCCTCGCGAAAAGAAGGGAGAATTAGAAGGAAGAGCGATGAAAAGACCCAAATGAAAAGGAATTAAAGAAAGGGCACAAAAGCTAGCAGATAAAGCACACAAACAAATACAGAGATAAGGAGATAAGATTGAGAGGACCTGAAGGGCCAGATTCACATGAAGTGAAGGAGGAAGGATGAACAGTGCTTGATAGAATGCAAAGAAGTAGAACAAAGGTAGAAAGAGGAAAAAGCAAAAGGTAAAGATGCCTCCCACAGGAAGTAGTCCTTCTCCCCTTGCCTCTACTCATATCTCCTGACATTCGTTTCCAAGCCCTCAATATCCACGTCCACATTTAAGCCTGTTTCTCCTTCAGCATCATCTTTATCCTCTCCTAATGCGATATCCTCCCGGATTCTTTCTCCTGAATGAAAGATCCTCAAATGCTTTCTAGCCCATCGGGCCTACTGAACCCTTTGATCTTGCTTCTCCTCTGCGATTTGCAGCCCGGGTACGGACATTGAAATTTTGGCGGTCGGCCGAGTGACCCTTGATATGCCGAAGTAAGTCTTTGGGTGTATCGTAGCTCCAGAGACAGTGTAGCCTGGGCCAGTCATGTGCGTGGTTGTAGTCTTGGATGTGAGATCTGTGAGGTTGTCAGCTGTTGGACAAAGCAAGGTTCGGATAAGTGGTTGGGAATAAAAGGCGACGGACTTTGCTTGGGACTGTGTTCTGAACTTGCTGCGAGGACAGACGGGGCATTTGAAACAACCGTTGGGCAGAGTCACAGGGGCTGAAATGGGCGCAGAAGATGGTGGGGATATTGGGATAGGAATAGGGTCACGGGTAGGTATAGGTGCTGGGGAACGTGAGCTAGGCCGAGGCGATAATGGGATTGGAAGATTGATCTGATATATCGAAGCCGTGGGGGAAGTGCTATTCAATGTCTGTGCCAATTCCAGATTCAATGCAGTTTTCTTTCTGTGCTTAGTGCCTATGCACCTATCCATACCGCCGAAGGACTGGAAGAGGTTTGGTTCCGACCCAAAGAGTACCATGATTCACAAGCCGAACAGGATTAAGGTTCTCAGGTGAATGACAGCTGAGGGAGGGTGCTGAGACGGCGGCGCTGTATATTAGGTCTCTTGGATCTACCGTGGATGTGGTCTTGGAAGGATCGAGATAAGAATCCAAGCAAAACTTGTTGAGGATCTAAGAGAAGCTGGCCGTTTAAGTGAGGCCGTTTAAGTGACGGCCACCACTGGTGCCCTGAAGAGTGATTGATGATTGACGGGGTGAAGTGCAGTTGACCAGAAGGGTTGGGGTGGTAATAGGAGCCCTATGTATACAAAGGTTGGAATGGTTGCATAATCGATCGTATATTGGCGGCCACCAATGACACAAGATCTGGGTTGTGGCAAAGCACGCTCAGCCTTGCACATGCTTCAACAAGTACTCGAGACGGGCGAGATGTTGAAGGCCTCCAATCAAAGCATGCATCTCGAGAAAATGGCAATCAAGGCAAATCGACTAGCTCGAGAGCTACCAATGAGATAGAAGCTCTTGATATAGTGAGATCTGGCCGCGTCTACAGTAAAATGCATTGCCTCACTGGAGGCCACCAATAGACGTTGCTCCTGTGCAGCCTTGTGTTGGAAATGGCCCGATGATCTGTGCTACCTAAGGACAAAGTCGCAGAGGCGAATTGAATGGCTGGCTGTGAAAGAAATGTGATTGATGGCCGCTCATTGAGCGCGAAGAGATAATGTATGGCTTGCAGAGACTTGGTTTGACAGGAAAGCAAGTAGGAATTCTGCTGGAGGGTAACTAACACCCCACCTCGACTAAATTGGCAGGCTAGGCGTCTCTGAAGAAAATAGAAAGCAATATGGTACGGAGACAGAGATATTGTGAGATGAATCTTTTTGGTAAAGTGACGCGGGAGTCATGTTCGCTATTGTTCAGTACATCGTCCACCCACCACTAGCATTGATCGTCTGACCCGTCACCCACCTACTGTCCTCGCCCGCTAACCAGCAAACAACCGCCGCGACCTCTTCAACAGTCCCGACTCTATTCTGTAACGGTGTCTGCGCCTTCTGCATCTCCACAATATCCTTGGGTATATTATCCAACATCTCAGACTGCACTGGCCCAGGATTGACTGCGTTGACAATCGTTCCGTGCTTTCCCAACTCCGCAGCCCAGCATCTCGTCAGACCTTCCAAAGCAGCTTTACTCGAGCTATATAGACCCAACTCCTTGAATCCTGCGCGGCTTCCAACAGAACTGATGTTTATGATTCGCCCGTTGATGGAGAGGTATGGGAGGATGGCTTGAGTGATCAGCAGAGCGCCGCGGACGTTGAGATCGTAGACATAGGCGAAGTCTGCTGGTGTGATGGAGCCCAATGGTTTGACTACTTCGCAGCCTGCATTGTTGATGAGAATGTTGATTGTCGTTTCGCGGCCTGTAGCCTCGAACCATTTATCTATGGAAGAAGGAATGTTTTCAATCGCCTCAGGGCTTCGAAGATCGGCTTGGATACTGAATACTCGAGGTTTGTGAGGAAGAGATGTTATGCGGTTTTGGAGACCTGTGGTAGCTGGATTGGAACTCGGAGAGGAGTGGATGATGATTACCTGGTATGTTAGTGTATACTTGCGTAGAGAAGGTGAAACATACATCTGCTCCTCTGCTTGCAAGCTCGAGGCTCATTCCCTCGCCCAGTCCTCGAGAGCCGCCTGTAATGATAGCAGTCTTACCCTGCAGTGGCAGGGCTGATTGACTTGCCATGATATTTAGATTGTGAAAGATGCTTGTCAAAACAACATATAGTAAGGAAAGATTCTCGAGATTTGACACCTAGCTGGAATAGTGGAATGAAATAGAGCCCTGGGATGAGTTGACCTACTGTATTTATATAAAGCCATCAAAAGCACAAATTTCTTGTTTGCTGATGTGATGTGATGTTGTTGGAACAAGCAGTGCTTTTAGTCCGAAGCCCGATCTTTTCGGCGATCGGCGATAAGATAACGGCTTCGCTTCTCTTTCTGCAGCCATCCGGAAGTCTTCGAAGCTTCCGCCCGTCTTGTCCTTCCGTCTGTTCTACATCTGGGACTATCACCACCAGGCAATTCATTGCACATATTTACTGGGCAGCACAGCTCCCAACTAGCTGTTGGTGGAGGGGGGTATATCTGCATTGTATCCCCGTAGTACCCAGTCTCCAGCAGCTGAGCTCTTCTTTGCTCGAGCTGTCAAAGCTTTCAACCCCGCTGTCCCGCATTGCATCGAAGCTTAAGCACGTCAAAGCCTTTCCTCCAAGCAGCATCCTGGACTGGAACATCTCGCAACGATGTCTTCTGGGTCAGTGCCATCTGCGAATCTCCCAGGTCGACCAGTACACTGACACTTTCACTCTCAGGTCTCTCAAGGATCTATCCAAGTCGATTGCAGCCTCTGCAGCAAACCTTGCTCTTCCACTCCCCTCCGATCTTAGTCAAGTCATAAATGCATACTTGGATAAGCATGCAGTCTATGACGATGGAGACTCTCAGCGTCTGCAAGAAGAGCTCTTAACAATCTACCAAGTCTCTATCCTCGATCATCCTACACGTCTTGCGCCATTCGTTGCCATTCTCCGAAACCTGAAGCCAAACATTAGAGGCTCTGGCAGACTGCTACAATGGTGGGATAGACTATCAGGGCCGATCATAATAAATCTGGGGGTAGAAAAGGGGTTGGCATTCGAGACTAGGGACATTTTGCTGGGCATCTTGATATACGATGAGGAAGAGGAGGAACACTTGAAAGATGCCAAAGCTAGCAGTGCTGCGGTTGCAGAAAACTTAATGTCCACATGGCTGGCAAAATCGAAACTGGCATTGGATGAACTCAATGAGCACGCCAGATTTGTTGAAAGCCAAATCCAATTGATCCTGCTAGCTTTTGGAAAGAGGAGGCCAACCGTAAGCTCACTTCGGACAATCGAGAAATCAGATGCTAATTCGTACTAGGACTTCTTGACTACGCTCAATAAATTCTTCGTGCCGAAAGACAGCCGCATATTATCTTTATCTCTCCTCTGCGAATTTTTCCGGCATCAACCTCCGCATCTGCATCAACTTCTTCAAACCCCGTTGTTCGACAACTTGCTACGATGTCTCCAAATCGATACCTCGACCAGGGTTATATCGTTGGCTATGACAGCTTTGATCATGTTTCTGCCACATATTCCAATATCTTCTTCCAAGCATCTACCTGCTTTATTCAACATATATAGTCGCATGCTGTTCTGGGATAAGGAGCGGAAAGTCGCCGAAGTTTTACCCCAACCAACTGATGAGGACGAGCAGCCGGCCCCGCAAGATGCGGGGAAACAATGGGAAAAGCTCTCATATTTGTTGGAGTCAGAAGACGATACCGTGCCCGAGCTCTTGCATTATTTCACTTTCCTGTACGGCTTGTATCCAATCAACTTCATGAGTTACATCCGAAAACCGCAGAGATACCTTCGACATGCCAACTTCCCAGGAGCTGATGATTTGGATATCGAGCCCACCGAGATCAGACAACGATCCGAAGGCTTCAGACAAGTTCACTTGATGCACCCAAATTTCTTCATGCTGACCCTGGAGTCGGAGCTCACAGATACACAACGATGGCAGAAGAGTTCAGCTCCGGATGTCGTTGCCGAGTGTATGGCCCTGTATGTGCCCGGTGAAGTCCAACATCAAATCTCGAGAGCTAGAGGATCGATAAAGAGAGTGGAGCTGAACACGGACGTCCCGGATCAACCACTTCTTGACTCGGATGCTACCCCGTTCCAGTCGCGACACAATAGCTGGCGAGACACCCGGTCTACAGCAGTGGCATCACCAGAGGGCTTTCGGTCTTCCTCCGGTCTTCACAGGAAATTTTCACAAACATCCCAATCATTGCCATCCGTTGCAGACTCTCCGACGTTGCAAGCCTCAGATCGCCACGATAGTCCCACTATCCCACCACAAACTCTCGGATCTCATACTAATCAACTGTCTGACATGCTCGGTTCTCAGATCTCGACCCGAGGAAGTCTCTATCGAGTCTTCACCAATGACTCAGAGGCCTCTCTCACCTTGTCTCACGCCAACGATCCAATTCACATGAGCGGTCTATTTGACACTCTAACACGAGATACGATTCCTCGATCCCCTTCTTTGAGACCAACGACGGGTGCCAACAGTACCAAGGTTGCGTACCTTCAGCGCGAAATCCAATTGCTGAAAAATGACTTGAACTTTGAACGTTATCTCAAGCAGCAGCATCTTTCGCATATTGGTAAGATCCGGAGGCAGCAGATCAGGGAAGCAAGAGTCGAAGCAGAAACTCAGCACCTGATCAACTACAATCGCGGGTTGAAGTCCAAGCTTGAAGAAGCGAAAAGACAGAACACACAAATGAAGAAAGAGACCGAGAAGTCCAAGACTCATTCTCGCAAGTGGGAAGCAGACTTGACTGCGAAATTGCGGGTTCTGCGAGAAGAACAGAGAAAATGGAATGCGGAGCGAGATCAGCTCCTCTCTGACCTTGCCACACAGCGGGACAGCAACATTAAGTTGAAGAACATCACTGTGGAAGCTGAGAGCAGAGCATTGGCCGCGGACCAGACTGTCGACAGTGTCAAAAGCAACCTCGAGGAATTCGAACGCTTGCGTAAACAAAATGGCGAGATGTCCAAGAGGATTATGCAGTTCGAAGCAGATGCAAGGGGAGCCGAAGTCGCCAATGAGATCAAAGAGGCGGCTCTTAGCCGTGTCCACCTCCTCGAAATGGAACTTGCTTCCCGAGATGAGGAGCTCGCGAAAGCTAAAGCTGCATTCGAGGCGGAGTTGGAGAATGTTCGCAGTGGTGACCGGGATGATGCCAATTCTTTCAGAAGCAACGAGTCGGGACGAGCACATCTGTCGCATGTCTTCCTCGACACGGCAATGGCAGCCTCGCGCCACCGCATTAACGAACTTACCATGTCTCACAACCACCTCCTCAAGCGATATACCCGTCTTCAAGCAGCATACACCGATTTACGAGAACAAGTTGAAGATCTCCAAAGCGGTGATGAGCCCTTACTCGGCGGCTCGTACACTTTCTCGAATAATTCGCCTACCCATCGGTTCAAGAGCCGCGCTCATGCTCGCTCTGACCCAGAGCAACCAACGATCTTCGAAGGTGGCCCCAGTACACCATATCCAGTCCGTCCCAGCCGTCTCGATACCTCGTATCGCCATGGCTCACCAGCTGATGGTCGAAGTCCTGTCTCTGGTGGCGGGTACCCAGCACAACATTTCCAGGTCCCTCAGCCATATGGTCCACCTAGTATGGCAGGCACTGGGAAGAGCGCTGAGAGTGGCGATAGTCAAGGCAATGGCGGGTCTGCGCCGCCGAAAATCAAGCCGCAGAGTGATGTTAGGGTCTTTGGCCGTGGTAAGTCCTCGTTTCCTGTCTGATCGTGTGAACGGTGCTGATGTGGCATATTAGGCGGCGTCCAAAATATTGGAAAGAAAGAGAAGGAAAAGAAAGACAAGGCGAAAGAAAAAGAAGCCAAGGATGCGGCAAAGGGCGATGGTCCTGCTACGCCTGAGCAGCCGGCAAAGAAGGATAAGAAGCTTAGTGTTGGAATGAGGGGGATTAGAGGGTTCGGGAATATTTGATAGACACGAGTAAGGCCGTGGAAGGAATGAGTGTATTTCAATTGTATCGATTGGATTTTTGATGGCGTTCAGGTGGGGTTGGAAAAGTATTCCAGGGATATGGCGTTGGGGTGTATTTCTGCTGGGTGATGAGCCTTTATCATTATATACGCTCTTGCAAGCTAGAGCAGCTCCAACGAGTGCATATTCGAGACGGCATGATAAGTATTTCAGGCGATGTATCTACGATATTCTCGACTTAATCAATACAACAATAAGCCGGTGGCTGCTCGATATGCGGAGTCGTGGTAGCGCATATCTTTAATCTCATAGACTGAATGCCAAGCATATACGGCCTTTGAAATTGACATGAGCATCAGTCTCAACCAACATTTTGATTTCAGCGGCTCACATGTGACAACAGCTACGTCTTGTTTCCTTTCCCAGTTGCCATGCCCCCACGAATGCCATAAACATGGTTGAGCGGGAAGCAGTCTTGGCCACAGCAAGCCAAACCACCTTGATGGCTACCCCCAAGAAACCCATCTGCAAATCCTCCGTCCCCATTTGCAGAAGCATTGGACAGAAGCTCTATCGCCAAGCTGCCTTCTGAGCAAGTTTTTCCTTTTCGCCGCCTTCGTGCTGTAGAGGTGTAGCTGGTCGGATAGCTACGCAGCCAGTTAGCTCGCTATAACAGAGCTGTCGCGGGTTCCAACAACAGATGCCAAGTGAGTAAGACAATATACCAAGGAGCTTGTGGGGTCATTTAGATATTGGCACATTAGCTAGGGACTTTTGGTCAGGGAGGAAGTTATATCTTTCGAGGTTCCCGGCGCGGACCTGCATATTCTTCTCTCTTCTCTACCCAGTTCTGATAATTCTCAGCTGCCATTCGTTACAGTAACCGCAAAACAGTCATACAACAATCTTTGAAGCGATAAAAATGAAGACTACAACCACTTTTGCTCTTGTTGCGGCTTTTGCTAGCGCAGCACTCGCACAAGATCCAGGACCATCACCAACAGCCTCCGTTGGCTGTGAGCCTCACGGGTAAGTCGCCTCACCCCCGCAATTTCATTTGGGTTCTTGTATCAGAAGAAATGCTAACCGTAATTCTGTGATAGAGATCACTGGTTCGTAACATCTTCCTAGACTCCTAATGAAATCCACAAGCGAATAAACATAAGCTCACATTGTCCCACCAACAGGCACTGCGACGGCCCCGTCTCAGCCTCAGCTACTCTCCCAAGCACGACCATACCAGCAGTTGTTACAGTCATCGCCACAACCTCATCAGCAGTCGAAGACCATGATCACGAGGATGAAGAGCATGACCATTCGGCTGGAACTGGCTCGTTAGCACCATCTCCAACCGAATCAGTAGGCTGTGTGCCGCATGGGTAAGTACACATCTCTCACTCTGAGCCTCTCCGAAACGACGTATTTCCACTCCAGACAAAAAGGCTGACTTGAGTCCTCGGACAGAGATCACTGGGACTGCGACGCCCCCGCCTCCGCAGTCACCACTGGAAGCGGAACTGCCACAGCAGTCGTCACACTTGCACCGAGCCCAACCGAGTCTATTGGATGCAAACCTCATGGGTACGTATCTTCCTCTTCTCCACTTCCTCAGCTCAAACTTTTCCATGTCACTACACCTTCTACCACCATTTCCAGAGAGCTCCAGAATGATAATATATTTTGATGCTAATGAAAACAGAGACCACTGGGATTGCGAAGGTCCTGCAGTAACTTCTTCTGCCGTGGCTGGAGGCGCTGCGAACGGGACAACCAGTGCTGCTCTTTCCGCCACGCCGAGTCAGACTTTTGTTCCTTCGAGTGGTGTTGTGGTTAAGGGCTCGAGCGTTGTAACTTTTGCTGGGGTTTTCGCGCTTGCGGTAGCTTTTGCGCTTTGAGGAGGATAGATGTGGAGATATACGCTATGGAGGGGGTATGGTCTCGGAAATGGAATTTTCAGGAGGAAATATATAGACTTTACTTCTCTGTGTATATTAGAATATGTAGCTGGATTTGTCATCCAAAGCTTTGTAGGGTGTGCCCTTTTACTGTCTGTTTAAAGCTGAGTTGTCCCCAGAATTGCTTCTTCATCATCAATCAGCTTGCCACAGACAGTATTATCCTGGAGTATACAGTGTCAGTCAAGATGCTAACGACTCTGGTTCAATCTGGAGTATCTCTGAGTTGAGCAAGTCAAGCCTTTGAATCAAGCCATCCGACCTCCTCCGTCACGCTCCACATGTACTTCAAGTCTTGAATGATTGGTTAAAAGTACAGTCGCGTATTGAGGGGAGGTAAGCTCTCGATATCACACCAATCGATCAACTGCAACTATTAGAGGACTCCTTGAACTCCCTGGCGAAATGTTCCGAAAGCCGTGGACTTTCGTCCATAAAGTCCAGTGATCGCCAGATGAGACCTTATAGAATGTATTGGGTGAGTCGACGAGTACTCGGTGCCATTTGGCAACACAGGTGTTAAAGGTGAACTCCTTTGTTTACTCTCAAAAATTCTGCCGCTAGCGCCACAGTAGCGTCTCGCTTGCCAACTTCTCTCACCATGAGGCAACCCCAACTCTCCAATTCCCACGATCCATCTACACAATATCGCAATCTTCGTCGCATGTGGCATTTCTCCGTTAACATCCCTATCGCGACTCGCAACCTTCGACCCTGTTCGATTCTTCCAACCTAGCCCTGCGGCATCGAAGACATAAACATGGTGTGGAACCATAGCGGCTGAACTCTGCCTATTTTTACAGGCTGAGCGTGCAAGTAATGGTGGCCAGGTTTACTCGAAAACCACCTTGGGACTTCACAAACTTCAGTATCGCAACCGCCTGTTACTTCCCTATGTAAACCTGGAAGCACTAACAAATGGTTCGTGATACATTCAGGCGTGAGCGTTTGGGAGCCTTACAGATATGTGCTAACTACTATGCCTTCAGATCCGATGAGATTGCCCAACCTGCTATATACTCGAGCCCAATATACACTAGAGGAATGGGCAGCCTATGACAACTCTCTCCTCGATGCACACTGGAGACAAGGATCACTCGATCTCATATACAATCAGGTTGCATAATCATGCGGGGACCCAATCACGGTAGCTGGACGACATGGCAGAGGGAATCAGCGCATGAATGGAGAGTAGTCGGCTTTCCACGGCCAAGTCTGATACTAAAGACCCAAGAGAGACTTTTAAGTTTTCTTCGAGGAGCTGTCGAACGTTTACTTGCAGGATTGACTCGGAAAGATCAAACTACTCAATCGAGTCATTTCGTTGAAGCCCTCGAGAGAGGTCCGCAGAATCTGAGATTGGGTTCCGTCCAGTCCAGACAATTCTAGTCTCCGTACTTAAATCAGCCATTTGCAGCGCCACCAGTCTTCGACATCGATCTTTTGCTATCAATTGCACAGACACGTCTGAATATGCACGCGGACCATCTCTGCCTACTTCTAACCGAGCCCTTCTTCATGAGGCGTTACGCAGAAGATGTAGTGATGGGTGGACTCGGCGAGCATCTCACCAGCCATAACAGAAATGTCTGGACATTAAATCATATCATGCAAGATGTGACCTGGTATTGGTCTTGGGAATGGATTGTTAGCAATTGGTGCAGGCTCAACATGAAGAATTACGGATCAGAGATAGCCTAGAGATCGGACAAGTTGTCTCACAGAGATATGATGACACACTTGCCTGCACAGCCGCTATACTATCAGAGCAGTTCAAGCGCCGAGCAAGATTTATCCACGCATTGTTGCCAATCAGGTCAGGATTTGAGAACTTTTGGAAACTTAAATACCTCCAATTCAAGCAGACAGTCCAGATTGAGCGACAAATGAAAGAGCGGCATTATCAAACAGCTGAGTCCTTCAGCAAAGATCGACTATATTTCTGTATTTCCGTTGCGGCCTTGGATGGAGAACGTGACCTGGAGGAAAATGGTAGAAGCGCACTTACAAGAGGCCCCGAGTTCGAGCCCGCAAATGCATTTGCGATATTGGACGACCATCTTGCCCAGTGCGCCAAGGCTGGAAAGAAGGATGAGCTTGCAAGAATGGACAAGATTCTCTATGATATATTGACAGATCTGTCTGCCGTACATCAGCTTCTGTCGATGCTGAGACTTCGCAATCCTCGAGTACAGCAAATCAATCTCGAACAAGCAGCAAATATCGGATCCGGAAAAGCATGGAGATATGTCAGTAGCCATTTCATGGAACAGACGCCGTTCAGACGTGCCGATGAGGTTGTCCGCAATAGGGAGAGCGCTGAGAGCAAGATTACTGCTGAGCAGAGACTTGGAAAACTTCTCATCAAATTCCTGAGCACAGAGACACCCAAAGGCAGACCATATACACAACAATGGGCAGATCAGAACACCACACAGCGCAGATCTCTCGGTGTTTTCTGGCAAGCGATGCGTGAGCGTCATGCTCAGACACTGAGTCGGCTTGGCTTCAACTCAGGAGACATCACATCTGACCTAGAAATTCTGTCTGCTGATTCCAAGCCAGAACATTTGAAATAGCTGGAAGCTGAGAGAGAACAAATTCGGACTGCTCTTCAGACATCTGCAGCCACCAAGGATGTCAAGAATCCCAGCAGGGCAGATCTGCAAACGCAATGGGGCGAATGCAATGATTCAAAAATCCAAATTCCCGAAGAGAAAGTCAAGCCGAAGACTCGTGGCAGTGAGCCATCAGACAGAAATATCTCCCTCGATAACTTCTATATTACTGATCCAGAGCCCGAACCAATAATTCAAGCAGCAGTCAGCAAGAAAGCTTTGGCCGTATTCAAAGTCATGTTCCCAACCGACAATCTAGAAGACCGATCCAAAAGCATCGACTGAGATGCCTTCATCAATTCGATGGGCGAGGAGGAAGTGGGGTTGTCGCGAGACACAGCGCTGGTGGTGCTGCGTATACTTTCGAGCCGTGTGAGACGTCGAAGTGGGCTGGCCGGGGTAAGATTGTCTTTCATAAGCCGCATCCGGTGCCTGTGCTGGATAATATCATGATGAGTATTAATGGGAAGCGGATGAAGAAGTGGTTTGGATGGAGTGAGGAGAGCTTTGTTTTGAAGTCTTTGACTGAGAGATTGTACTGGGTACTTCCCAGGGTGAACAAGGCTTCTTGCTGAGTTGATAATATGCCGGATGGCATTAGAGGGCATATCGGAGGATAGAATTATGTCTCCGGTGATACTGGTGCGTGGCGAAAGCTTACGAAACGTGTTTTGGTCGTTAAATAGAACCTAGGACTGTGCTTCAATGAGCAGAAGTGCCATGTTTCTCAGGAGAGCTGTTTTTCAAGTAGCAGAACGCAAAAAAAAAAAAAAAAAGACTCTGCCGACGTTATTGGAAGGCGTGACGTTCTCGTATTTCTCCGACTTTTCAAAGTTTCATCACACGAATTGGACATTAATATAGATATCACGAAACACCTACTCAAAGCAACATTCCCACGAGACCAGCGAATCCCACCAGCCCAATCATTGTCCCAACACCCCTCCTTCGCATCAAACTCCGTGCTTCTGATCTGCATCTCAATTAGCCACATCTTCCATCACTATTAAATCAATCCACAACTTACGTATCCGAACTCGTCTCCGCAGCAGCCGTCCCTGTAGCCGTCGGACTCCCGTTTCCACTCCCACTTCCTCCAGAACTCCCCGCCACGTCCGAAGAATTATACCGATTCTGCTCATCCGGCGTCCAACACGTGAATCCAACCCCGGAATCATATTCTTTAGGCGTGAATATGAGAGAGGAGAGATTCTTGCCGAGAGCGACGCAGTCGATGTCGCCGGTGGATTTTACGATTAGGTAGCCGATTGATTTTAGGGAGGGGAAGGAGATTCTGTGAGGTCGGATGTAAGTTGGGATGATGGGTTTGGGTTTGGGGTAGGGGAGAAAGAGAACGTACGAGTCGAAAGGCCCGTTTATCAGACCACCGCCTGTTACGTTGGAGAGAGCTGGGAGGGAGAGGGTTTTTGTCTCGTAATTACCAATCAAGACGAGGTCTCCAGTGATTGTTTCAAGCTTTCTACACACCGCCAATTAGTATTTGCAAGCTTTCTGAAATGATAAGCATCACAGCTCACGGAAAGTCCACACTCGTCAAATTATCCAAATACCCAAACAAGACCCCTCTAGAAGTCGTATTCACCAGATCCGGCATCGACACCGTCTTCACACGATCATCGACACGCTCGGAACCTCTGAGCTTAGGACCGAGATAGCCCGCGCTGAATTGCGCGATGGATTCCACGCCGGGAAGATCAAATGCGCCTGAGAAGGTGTGAGAGGGTCCGACCATGGCGTCTATGGAGGGGCAGGTGGAGTAGAAGGAGAGCCCGGTGGTGTTGTCGATTTTGACGAGGTAGTCATCGCATGATAGGCCTTCTTCAAACTGGGCTGGCCATGGTTAGAAGAGTGTGGTTGGGGAGGGTATTTTTGAACGTACCATAGACGGATTTGGCTGTAGCTAGAAGAGCTCCGGCAAGAAGAGATCGCGAGGAAACCATTGTGGTACTTGAGAACAGGGGGGACTTCAAATGAACGACGGCTCTGAATCAGGACGTCTCCGAGTTACCGCAAAATCTACCAGCAAACATCAGAAACGAGGAAAAAATACAGGAAAGGATATCTTCCCAAAGAAGCGAATTGTAGACAATATACACCGGTCTCCAGAGAAGAGGATAATAGATGACTGTTCGCCGTCGCCGAGACTGCAATTTTTCCAAGTGGCTATGTCCCTGACTAGATCGCCTCGCTTAAATTAAGCGTACGAGATTCAGGGGTTTCGAGCTGCTATTCTCGTCTAGCCTCGCTGTAGAGATGCGGCACAGCAACCACTTTGGACCGAGGGTCGAATCACAACATCGAATTTGCGAGTGAGATGGGAGATTTGCCTGAATTCGGTGCCAGTCGGAAGGGGACCTTGGCTTGAAGAACGTGATTTTTGAGGATGCTTTTAGTTGCTCTTCGCCCTCGTATATTGTCACTGTCCGGAGTATCAGAAGTGGAAATGCGATGATGGATGCGAATTGGAGCGGAGACAGAATCCCTGATACTGTTTGCTTCAGTCACAAAATTAATCCGGTCTGAAATCGATATGTCTGGGCAAGATTCCCTGTCACTTGAACTTGAGCTGGTCACTGTTCTAGCGCAACCATCACTTCACCTCGCTACAATTTTCGTAATCTGCCCAAGAACAACAGAGGAACAAAAGACAGGGCCCGAAGAAAGGCGGCCGCTCAAATCAGTTTCTGGTGTCTTGCAAGTGAGATGTACTTCAATCAAGAGCTGCAAGTACGCCAAAGATTCAAGGCTTGGTAAGGTCATGTTACTTGTCACGGAAGAGATGTGGAACTTAGTTATCAAATGCCTAGCTATGTGGAAGGCAAGAATCGTTTAAGCATTACCTTGGTCATTAGTGGGCTCAGAGGTGCCCAAGGAAATGCGAAATTCAATGTTCTGGCAGTTGGGTGAAGTTATGAAAGTGAAGTCAACCGGTAACTTAACGTATTGATTATCTGTCAATGGTGAAAGTCGTCTGAGATGAACAGCAAATCTAGCCATTCACTTGACCATTTAGCGACTGGTCGTTCAAGATAAGTTTTCGCGTTCTAACGACACTATTTCTTCTTCTTCGTCCTCCCTTGCTACTCCCCTTCTTGCGATAATCTCAACAACTCCATCCCGACAGATCGCAACTTCAACCACCAGATCCGCAACATCATGATCTACACAGGAGCAGCAAGTCTCCATTCCTCATTCAGAGAGTTCACACAGCCTCCCAATCTTCTAGACTATCAACAACCTCACCATGACGGATTCAAACCCATCAACCTCAAATCGCGATCTCCTCACTTCCTGTTCCACCCCCGCCAACCCATTCACTTTCTCGACCGGCGATACGAAGATACTCGTCACGTACCAAGGCAACAAAATCCAGGGGCTAGTCTCCTCGCATTCGCTTTGCCAAGCCAGCCCTGTCTGGAAAAACTTCATCTATCCTCCTTGGACTACACAAGGCGCAGTTGGTGACAACACTGATGAAACGAAGAGCATTAACTGCATCGAAGATGATGGAGAAGCGTTGTTGGTCTTGATGGATATCGTTCATCTCGAGTTCCAGAAAGTGCCTGAGATACTACCAGAGAAAACTCCCTGCCAAGTCGCATTCCTATGCGAGCAATATCAGTGCGTACGCATAGTCGCTCCTTGTGTCGAGGGATGGGTAGAGGGTCGAAGTTAGGAATCAAACACAGCGAGCTGGTTATACATCTACTGGGCGTTTGGATACGACGAAGAGTTCAAGGACTCAGGTGTGGTGATGACGGACGAGCTCTTTTTTCTCAAAGCTCAAGGCCGATGGATGTCGTCCGAGCAGGAGCCAGTCGGAGAGCCCCTTCCACCCGGAATTCTAGGTGTGTTTCACCCCTCGTTTCATTCCTGCATGTCCAGTCTTCAGAATTTTCTTTTCTCTCATTCTGAGAAGCCAACGATACTAACAACATTTTTAGAAAGTATGCTGCAGTTGCGCCTTTCAAGAATCGAGAAACTCCTACAAATCGCTTACCGGCCCCTTACCAAATACGAAGAAAGTGCCGTCTGCACAGTAGTGAGACATGAAAATCTCAGAGAGATCTGTGACGCAATGATTCTGGGTGTGCTCATCGCAAAGCTTAGGGAATGTGGACTATACCCACGGAAGCAAAACATCGACTGTGACCACTTCTCGGTTAACAATCTCATGGGAAAGGTTCGGGATATTTTTGCCTTCGGCTTGAGCAATGAATCCATTCCAGGTGTGGAGAATCTCATTGTTGGTGATCATTCCGACTGTGGCGTTGACCTGGATCATGCGATTGATATTTTTGCCACCAACATTCTCCATCCGGATCAAGATACTCATCGCCAGCACATGCGAGCCCAGGGAAAGAAGCTCGGCAGCATCGGCAGCATCAAGAAGCGTAAACGGTCTGCTGATGACTAGGATTGAGTAGGGGACAAATGCTGTCGCTCGTATTGGGGGATTGTGGACAATGTTGAGACTGGCTTTGTGGCTGGTCAAAATGCCGAACTTTTCACTTTCACAAGTTCTCTTGATGCTTCAAATCCTTACTGCTATCCTCAGAAGGCGACAGCTATTATATCATCAATTCTAGGATATTGGTTACTCATGGCTCTAGTATAGATAAACGAAACTGGGAATCCAAAATGAAACCATCTTTTCAAGCACCATGAAGCAGAGCAGACTGAGCTAAAAACAATGGAAAGGGCGACATCCATCTCATCTCTCTTGCGTCATCACCCTTGCTGTACTTGCTCTGTGTTATCTCCTTTGGAGACAAGGACGGTGTCATAAATGTACATAAGGTTACGGATTTAAATTTGAAACCTACGTCAGAGCATACCCGTACTTGGGCCTAAGTCCTCCAGTCAACTTTCTTCCGCGATAGCATCATACAGAATGAGCGCCAAACGACACGCTGTGACTATTTAATGAAAAGCTTTGTAACGGTAGAAAGCTGTCCATTTTCGATTCTATTTCAATCATGTCTATATTTTTTCGTAGCAAGGGAAAGTCGTTCCCTGGCCCCAAAGTTTTCGTGTTGAGACTGAGCATTGTTGAAATAAGGAACATCGAATTAAATTCAAAATACTGAGAAGATCCACCCCAGGGAACCTAGGGAAAGTATCATCAATGCGATATTCCGCTATATTCTCTTCAGATTCGCTTCTTGATCTTGCTGCTCGAAGGACCCATGCAGCACGTAGGTGCGAGGGCGCGCCGCGTTTTGATGCCTCGTAAACATATAGAAGTCGTAAGAAGTCGTTCAAAGATCCAATACATAGCAGTAGTGCTTTGCTGGAACACGCGATAAGAAAGGGGCCACACACAGGACTCTCTCAAATCAGCTTTGTATACCTTCAATATCTTGACTTCCCTTGGCAAAAAATTATAGAGAAAAAGGACAAACTTGCGTTGGCTATTACTGTGACCATGATTTGGAACAAAACAGGCAAAGTATTTACACGAAGTGGGACCTCATACACACCAGTGGGAAACTGAGGGATCCATCAAACCTCAAAAGCATAGCGACCACAAAGTATTGCGGTCGTCCCCATTGCCATGAAATCGGCGGTAGGGACTCGATATGCCATTTAGGTTGCTTTCATTACCAACTAAACCGCTGACCTGAATGTTGCTGCCCAATCTTTTGGCACCTTTGTTTGTGACTTGTCCATCACTCCCGGTCATACCGTTGTGTTGCGTTGATCTGTCGGAAGATGTAGCGTTCTCGTTCGTCACGATGCAGCCCTTGACTGTCAATCCATTGAATTGAGCCGAGTCCGTATCAGAGGTCAAGTTGAAATTGTTGACCTTCGGTTGCTCCTTCCCGGTTTGCGTCTCCTCGTTATCCACCTCGGGTCTTGATGTTTTCCGGAACCCAAGTTGTTTGTTGGAGTCGTGCGCTGGGTCGGTATTTAAGAAAGTTGAGGTATTTGGCACTTAAATCTTTGTTAGGAATGCTTCGAGCAGGAAGGATAGGGCTATCGTTACAAGTGATCGTAGCCGGCCAACGTTGGTCTCGTTGGTGTCTCTGGTCTCGTTGGATTGAGACATTCTCGCTTGTCGAGATGAATTGTTGGAAGGAGCTTGCGCGTGCGATGCTGCCAAGCACAGTGTTAAATCCGCCTTTTTTCCCTCTTCGGGTTCTACAGCGCTTCTAGAACTTGTTCTTCCTTACTACTTGTCAAAGCTCTCCGGAATCTTCGATAAGGCAAATGCTGCGTGGACTGAGTGTGTAGTCTTTCAAGGAGATTTTGAAGGCTAGTTGCTTGTGTGAGGGTGGATTCAAGGTCTCATTCCAGACGGGCAATGTTTCTGTGGGCATGAGCTTCGTTCCCATGCTATTAAAGTCTCACAAGACAATTGCTCTGTGCCATGCGATGGGAATGGTGTCGAGGTTTGTGGAGGGTCCTGGTTTTGGAGGTGTTTATCAGAAGTTGTAAGTTTTATGTGGGGCCTACTGGATCGAAACAAGCCGAAGGTTAACCATGATACCGCATTTACCTCTGCGCTCTACAATGATGTACTTGTACTGGATGCCAGAGATCAGGAATATAACGTTGCCTTCTGGTACATAGCATAGCTTCAATCCGAACGGCCAGTACGGGAAGGGAAGCAATCAGATTTGAAGTTGAGGCTACTTACACATGCTTTTTCTGGGCTTGCAGATACCCTTTCGACCCTGATTATCTCGGATAGTACTGGCTGTGTTCCACCGCTATCGCGCTGCATAACATTGTTGATCAGTACCGCCTTCCAGCGACAAGTCGACCTCGCATTCTACGGAGATAGCAGCCACTCTTCCATGCCCATCTTCCCAATCACAGGATACACGGCCCATATAAAACAGCTATTCGTCTCATCTCCTATTCTTATCCCAGCGAGCGAATGCCGACGGAACACATCCACACTGCCACCTCAATCCGAACTCTGCAAACAATTTTCCCAAATGCGATCCATCGAAGTCGGAATAAGACCGAGTCTAGAAAGGCTAGCACGGCACCGTCGTCATAGGCATTGAGAACCCCTGGAAAAAAGGCCCCAGCTTCAGTGGGTTCGTACATCGGTAGGGCCTCGGGAAGCGCTTTCTAGCGCGTGCGTGGCTGAAAGTTCAGGGATCTTCAGTACTCCGTCCGATCTCTACCGGCCGCAAGCGGATCTATTTTGTACAGAGAGGGTCCTGGAATAGACCCGATATGGGTCTGTGAATGGATGCTTTGGATGGGATTTTATGGGTTTATGGATGCTAATTTGGACTAATGGGTTATTGTGGCGATCGGTGCTGGGATGGAAAGATGAGGCTCAAAATTTCTGTTGTTGAGGCTGGCTGCGTTGGGTTGGTGGGCCGCCTGGGTTGGGAAGGTTTGGCGAGAGGTGGGTGAATGCCGATAATGCATCGAGATAATCGAAGAGGGATTTAGTCTGTAATCTGTAATCAGGGCGTGATTGTTACAGTACGAGTCGTGTAACAGACGGCTACAGTAAGCAATACGCAAGTATGGCCTGTTGCTTTGTCTGCTCTGCAGCTTTTTGTGCGTAAAGGTAGAAAGGTCTCCTGATGTTTTTCCCCAGCGCGGCTGATAAGCAGGATCTGTTTTGGTTGTGGATCAACAACGTCTCGCTTCGGTCGTACCACGGTCATCAACAGTGGGTCGGGGTGGAATTTTGATGCCCCACTATCGCGACTTCCACTGCATCCTGGCGGGTTCTTTCTTCTCACCAAATCAGACATTCGTCTCTTTGAGATATTCTCCTGTCTGGCCAGAACCTTCCGGTTGGAGTCAGATCGTTCTTTCTTTTCCCATCACATGAAGCTAAACGGGGCCGAAATCCGAACTCGCCTTGAGTCAGACTAGTCTCTGCGTCTCTTCTCCCTTTCACTACTTTTCTCCAATAAGTATATTCTCTTCCCCTTCCCACTCCATCTTTTGTCTTTCTATACCCACCACACCAAATCACATCGATACTATCATATATCGACGCCCAACTGCAACTATGGGTCTCTTCAGCAGAAAGAAGCCTGAAGTCGAGCCTCCTATCCAGGAAAAGTTCAGCACAACCAATACACCCGCGGAAACCCCCGCCGCTCACACACCAGAAAACCGTTCAATAAACCACGGCCCAGAGACAGATGTCCATGGCAATGTCATACCCACTGAAGAAGCATTTAAAGAGCTACCCGTCACATGGCTCGCGATCCTCCTCGGCTCAATCGCATCCATCGGCGGCTTCATGTTCGGATACGAGTCTGGACAAATCTCAGGCTTCCTCGCCATGACCGATTTCCTCGACCGTTTCGGCGAAGACGGAAAGTTCTCAGCTGCTAGACAAGGCACGATTGTTGGTCTTCTTTGCATCGGTACACTTATCGGATGTCTTGTCAGTGGATGGCTCTGCGATAGAATCGGTCGACGATACACTATCTCTTCCTCAGCATTCTTCTATATCATTGGTGTTGTTATCGAGATCACCAGTAGTACGCAATGGGTCCAATTCGCTATGGGACGTTTTACTGCGGGCTTGGGTATTGGTGCTCTCAGTACTTCTGTGCCCATGTATCAGTCTGAGAGTGTGCCGAAGAATATCAGAGGTGCTACTGTCAGCTCGTACCAATTGCTCATCACGATGGGTATCTGGACTGCGTATATGGTGAGATATCTGTGATCTAGGGTTTGGAAATGGCTAATCTTTCCAGGTCAACTTCGGTACCGAAGGCGCCTACAGCAACTCTGCTCAATGGAGAATTCCCAATGGACTTTCTGCCCTTTGGGCTATCATTCTTGGCACTGCCATCCTCGCCATGCCTGAGTCTCCTCGTTTCGCATACCGGATGGGTCGTGAGGAAGAAGCTCGCAAGACCATGGGCCGTCTCAGTGGCGTTGACCCATACTCTCCACTAATCGATCACGAGATTGCTGAAATTGAAGAGAAACTCCAAGCTGAGCGTGCTGGTGGCGAGCATCCACTTTCTGAGATCTTCACTGGTCCTCGTATGCTGTACCGCACACTCCTCGGCATGGTTCTTCAAGCTGGTCAACAACTCACAGGTAAGTGTTTCGGTGTTTCTGGATGATATGAAGAATTGTAGTACTAACCTCAATTTTCAGGTGCCAATTTCTTCTTCTACTATGGAACAACCATCTTCAGATCCACCGGAATCAGCAACTCGTATGTCACCTCAATCATTCTCGGTTCGGTCAATGTTGGTGCTACAATTGGTGGCCTTTGGATTGTCAAGAATTGCGGCCGTCGCAAGAGTTTAATGGCTGGTGCCGCCGCCATGTTCGGCTGCTTCATGATCTACGCATTCGTCGGCCACTTCGCCCTCGATGCCGAAAATCCTATGTCCACACCAACGGAAGGAAAAGTCCTAATCGTCTTCACCTGTCTCTTCATCGTTGCTTTCGCCACAACATGGGGACCACTGGTTTGGGCAGTCGTCGGAGAGCTCTACCCAGCCCGTTACCGCGCACCATGCATGGCTCTCGCGACAGCATCCAACTGGCTCTTCAACTTCCTGATTTCATTCTTCACAACCTTCATTACCGACAAGATTGACTACTTTTACGGTCTCGTCTTCGGTGTCTGCTGTTTCTTCCTTTTCTGGATCGTCTACTTCTTCATGATCGAAACCAAGGACCGCAGTCTCGAGGAAATCGACACCATGTACGTCCTGCACGTCAACCCAATCACTTCGGCATCTTGGGATCCTAGAGAACTTGGCCAGGATGGCATGAATGGTGTCGGAACTGATGGTATGTACCTGAAGGCTGGAGGAAAGGACTTCAAGAAGACTGAGACTGGTGGCGCGGGTTTAATGGTTCATGATGAGACGCGCTTCCCAAATGCTTCGGCGCCTGGTGCTGAGGCTGAGAGACCTGCGCCAGTGAGCAGCACTGTTTGACTGACGACTGGCATTTCGCGGAGATGATAGGAGATGAGGCGTGTATGAACATAATCGGGATGGTCATCGCATTCGCTGTATATATTCTGGCAAGGCATGACCTAGCATGCTTTTCGCCATATTGGATGGAGTTCTCGGCAGGGAAGTGCATTGCTTGACATGCATAGCGTGGATAGACGGACGAAATCGTGGCGTTTCATGGCTGCTTATCAATTCAAATGAATGGATTCCAAACATTATTTCAGACTGACAGTGCCATCGTCTAAACCGAAGACGGATTCTGGACTTCGTTAGTGACCACTCGAGGTCGCTCGTTAGTAAAACAGAAATTTCACGGCGAGCCGTCGACTTGCTAGGATAAGCCGCAACACTTCATAAGAACAGAGAAGGCAATATGTTCAGTATTTACCTAGTCCCTGACCGCTTGTTTCCGGCGTAGAAGACAGCGATAGTCTAAACTGCCGGCTTCGCCTTTTCCCCTCTCTGCAATCGCATGTGGACGCGATGGCAGTCAAGGACCGGGCTCGGAACGAGAATGGTGTCCCCGGCGGCGCTGTGGGAATATGTGATGCAAACAGTCCGCTCGAGATAGGAGCTGTTGGCGTGGCTGGCGGTTTCACGACTTGATGTAAACCATCTGTATACAGCTTAGGATATCACCAAGAAACGCCACACTTCCGGTGAACTCCCCAGAGGTCCTGCGCGGATAAAGGGAGGTATTCAAAAGGCTACTCACGAGTGAGCCGTAGATTGCAGCATCGCACACATCGCTTTGAGAACCTATGATGCATGATGTCGAGGGACGATAGCATGGCACTCTCAAGATTTGACAGCCGTATGTATGGTATGTGCAGTAAGTCACCAAGGAGCTGATCTCGACCTTTGAGTATACTCTCTGTATTCAAGTAGAGGATAGATTCATAAAGCGAGGGTGGATATCTAGACGTACCAACGATATCTGGAGGCATGGGACTTGCGAGGGGTTTTCCATTTGGGGAAAGAAATATCTGTGAAGGTGGAGACCCGGAAGTGGAGGCAGAGGTGACGTCCGACTTGACAACCAGATGCTCTGAGAGCGTTTCAAATATACTCTCTCGTCCAAAGACCCAAGCGATGAACAGCCATCCATCCTGGTCCGGCTTCAGACTCTCGGCTCCTTCGTTTTTCATTCACGTCTCCAGCCATGGCCGCACGATCTTGATGCAGTCGTACTGGTCAACCACCACAGCGACCTGAAGTAGCGTATTCCAAAATAGGGGGCACGGCATCAAAATTGAGGTGTACAATATTGAGCAACATCAACAGAGCCTCTTCATCATCCTCAGTGCAATCCATCTGCTTCCCTTTGACTCATCCATCCGGTGCGGGATCATTGTCCCACGACGGGAACAGGAACTTCTTCCATACTGGGCTGGCAAGTACGAGAGCATCTGCGGAGACCAGACCGACTAGCTTTTCTTTCTCATATGTCACAAGAAGCTTGACGGTGCCTGTGGGCAAGATGAATAGGTTGGTGGACTGCTGAGTTTGAGTTGAGTCTGCCTCGGAAGCCATGCTATTTGCTATTGCATGGATCAGATGTAGCGATAGAGTGTGCTTGGGAGCCTGCCTCCATCACAAATAAATACGCAGGTGAAGGAGTTTTTGTCGATGGCTGATGTTTCTACGATTGGATATCAAATGCTGAGTGTGATGGGCTAATTCGCTGATCGTAGAGTCCTGAACAGACGAGGGCCGGGTCCTCTATTACAAGATTGGAAGGATGATGAGATTACTGAGGATTGATGAAATGGAAATCAGGTCGATGTAGCAGGAGAATCTACGGACATCACTGTGCCCAAGGCCGAGCATATAAGTTGTCGCTTAGATGAAGTTGATGCCGCCGCTACTGGATATGTTTCGGAGGCAGGTTTGCGAAGTAACCGCGAGACAGAGACGTGGTTTGATGACTAAGCTGCGAGTCGAAAAGCCTTATTTCATCGTTTGCACGACGTCAAATACTTGAGAGAGTCAAATCGCCGTTGGGGAAAAATGCTGCAAGTTGGTCAAAGCACGGCGACGAGAGAGACGCGACGTGAAGGAGCTAGCGCGCAATCATGTGACCATATGGTCTTCAAACGATCATGGGCTTCACGTCTCAATCCACATCGTCTCTCCTTCGACGCAGCATATTGACATCAACCTTGCAGAGCACGAGTGCGATCCTACTAAGACTTCGATCCTGATCTCAAACCCGACTCCTCCTCAACTGCGCATATGCATGAGCTCTTCAACCCTCGCGGAAAGCGGGACTACTGGTCTCTTCTTCTTGCCTGGCTCGAGGACAATTGTGAAGGTTTAACGGCGCGGAGGTCGATATACAGAGAAGCAGGAGATCGTTGGCTAGCCACTCAGTGGCTGAAGGCAATGTCAATTCAGGGTTGCACGAATTCCGTGGCGAAGTCTCTACAGTGCTGGATCTCCCCGCCGAATTGCTTGCCTTCATGCCGGCAGATAATGCATGGACACCGCCCGTGGAGGAGGTCTGGAGGACATAAATTGGGCCGGAAATACATGTATGCTGCAACGCCAACAGGCTCGCTCAACTATTTCGTTCCATGTGGGCCTTTCTAGATACCGGCCGATGCTATCGCTGCGCGGCAGTGGACCGAGAAATCGAAGCCTCTAGGCATGCAACGTTGGTGGCTACAAGATTCCAACTCGGACAATCCATCTGGATCCATCCGGGGATATAGTGGACCTGGTGGGTGGTGGCATAAAGGATATACTTCAGAGGCCATTAACCACGGCCCACACCGCAAGGCGGTCTAGGTGCTGCCCAAATTTACGGCGACATGTCTGCAGGTAAGAAGGTAGGATGTTTCATTGCGTGTCTTCTTCTGTTCCAGTTACATAGTTCATTCAGGTATTCAACAGCCGTGTCTTGTGAAATAAGCACGCTCTCCGCAAGCTGTTCTTCCTAGCCCTCATTCATGAGAAAGGAATCCGTCCATCCGGTCATATTGAATGCAGTTGACAGCGAGATTTCTCACCTCAGTAAGCTCTTGCTAGAGAATCGCCAATACATAGATGTATGCTGAGTTCTATCATCTTTCATTGCGGCCGCGTTAGGCGTCCAAATGGGGATAAAGTCACGCGACGTCTCGGCCGAGAAGCCTGTGCCACAGTTTGTTTCGGCATATTCGCGTAGTTATGTCCGCTTGCTCCGTCTATTTCCTTGTCAACTTTCTTGCAGTGTCCAAGTCCTGCAAACTTCACCGGGCTCCTGGCTTTGGTTTTCTCCGCTTGATTTACGGCCGACACATTTCATCAATGGACCGACAAGCCCGTCGACGTCGAAGACCGGCACTATCATGCCTGGAGTGCCGTCGCCGCAAAATCAAATGTGACCGAAACGACCCTTGCACGAATTGCACATTGAACAGATGCCAATGCTCCTTCGAGCCATATAGCAATGAACCTGTACCAATTACTCGGCAGCAGCCTTACCTTGGTACCCAGTGGCCCGCCACTTCTAGTCCTTCTTCGTCTGTTGCACCAGCTACAAAGCAATACAGTACATCGAGTGCCCCCGTCGACAGCGGGACTAGGCTGCCGAACCGTTCATTGGACAAAGCTAGTCCAGACATTCGGGATCTGCTAAACAGGGTCCAGAAGCTGGAGGATGCATCGGTATCTAGTCCTGTCAACAGCCTGTCAGAGGCCGATGTTCAAGACTCGCAGGTTACATTGAACAAAACCAGAATGCTTGGATCGAGCCATAGACTTGGTTGGGGTGGTGAGGTAAAGTCATCTCACGTCTCCCAAATCCATACTTAACGCTGACTGATCAGTTTTCTAACATCTGGGAATGCTACACCGAGGCCATTGGTGATGGCAACGGCAGCTGCTTCCAAGGTCCCGAAGTCAGACCTTTGATTACTGAAATAGGCGAGCTCATCCATAAATGTAAAGTGATTGGAAGAAGCCTCAAGATGGGGCGACCGAGCCGCGGCCTCTCAAATCCCGACTTCACCGTCGTCTTGCCCTCGCGTGAGATTGCAGACGTGATGGTCAACCTGTACTTCGGTTCATTCGAGTCAACACACCGGATACTCCACCCACCAACTTTTCGGGCTGAGTATGATAGATATTGGGCCAATCCCGATGGAATACCCAATGGTTCACGCCTCAAGATCCTTCTCGTCATTGGCATCGGCCACAGCCTGCATGGCGGTGATGGCACAGACTCAACATTTCGCACAACAGTCCATCACTGGATTCACTCGGCTGTGACATGGCTCGCCGGGCCGCTGGAAAAGGACCGGTTAAATATTACTGGGTTACAAGTTCATTGTCTGACGCTGCTTGCTCGCCAAATCTTCTCGATCGGTGGTGATCTGGTCTGGATGTCTGTGGGATCACTTATCCATCAAGCCATGCAGATGGGTCTGCACCGTGACCCTTCACATCTACCGCCAATGTCAGTACTACAAGCAGAACTCCGCAGGCGACTATGGGCTACTATTTTAGAATTAGTATTGCAGTCATCTTTGGACACTGCGATGCCACCCAGAATTTCCCTAGACGAGTATGATACTTTATCACCCTCGAACATCAACGACGATGAGATGGACGAAACGATTACAACTGTTCATTCTCATCCCAAAGGAACGTACACGTCAACGTCATTGCAGCTTCTTCTCCTCGAATCATTGCCGACCCGACTTCGAATTCTCCAGCTTTTAAACGGCTTGCGGTCTCAACTGTCCTATTTAGACGTGCTTGCGTTGAGCACAGAGATAACCGATGCATATCGGGCTTGCAGTAATTTTATGAAGGAGCACGAGGAGCAAGGTGTGACGCCATTCCATCGCAACATGGTAGACTACCTGATCCGTCGGTTCTTGATACCTCTGCACTGCCCATTCGCGAATAAGGCTAAGACGAACCCACTTTTCCACTACTCCCTGACCGTGAGCCTCGACACCGCAATGGCCATCATCGCCCCTGAACCGGACCAAGGCTTCTCTCGCCTCATAGCTATCGGAGGTGGAATGTTCCGAGAGGGTATCAGATATGCAATGTCAGTCATTGGCGTCGAGATCTTGTCTCAAGTAAAGACTCACCAGCTCGACGGCACATTAAATCGTAATCCCAGCTACGTCAATCTATTGAAGCAAGGTGTTAAGGATATGGTCGAGCTGTCCGCAGAAAGAATCAGACAAGGCGAAACCAACATCAAAAGCCACATGTTTCTAAGTATGGTCCTTGCTCAAGTAATTGCAATGGAAGCGGGTACCTCGATCGAGTACAGCAATGCCCTAAGTGCGCGAGATAGTCTCCTTTTCTGTTATGGCTTGCTGCAAGCTCGCGCTGCTGCCATGTCTGTCTTCGACGAAGCAGACTTCTCCTCAACGAGCCCGTTCGCTGATCAGGAGGGGTACGACATGGACTTTGACTTAGAGTTCTTCATGCCCAATGCCAGCTTTTCGTAGATAGCCCACGGAGTCACTCTTGCCATGTAGTATTTACCTATAATCGTCACTTTCTTTCGCGTTCTACTTGCAATACTTAAAGTTCAATGTTTTGATGTTATGGTTTTAATGCTATCATATCCGGAATAATGCTCACATATCCAAGCATGCACTGGGATTTACCGCTCTGCTACGTCAACCAGCAGGTATACCAGAGAATGAGAAGCTAGCATACGTCAACAAAATCTATTCCTCCGAACAATCAAACCTGCGGCAAATATATGGCCGGGTATGTCTCGAGGGCTGGTGGGTATCTGTTGGAACCTGAAGCGAAGGATAATTGCAGTTACTGTAGGATCCAGGATATCAAAACGTATCTGTCGGCTGTCAGCTCCGAATTTGGCGGTAGGCGCAAATCTGGTATTCTGTTGGCCTTTGTTATTTTCAATATCATCGCTGCCCTATGTCTTTACTGCGCTGCGAGAATGCCGAAAGGGGAGAAGGAATCGGCTTCGAGGTAAGAGGTTTATCGGTACCTTTAGTTCATTTTCGGCTACTTGTAACATCTACACTCCACCTGCTTAAGTCTCTTCATTTTCAACATTTATTCGTTCAAGCTGTATATGCAGTTTCCATAGCTAGCCATAGACCATCATTTCCACAAGCTTACCATCACCATTCAGTCTTACAGCGGCTGAATCGACGTCACATGATCCGGCTAACAACTTCCCACCACCCCAAGTGTCTCCCCCAAGACCTTACCCCACTTTCATAACACACATCATGCCACGACGCGGTCCTCCACCACGTCTCCGAACGAAGACTGGATGTTTTAAATGTCGTTTACGACGCAAGAAGTGCGATGAGATACGACCAAGATGTGCAGGTTGTCGTCGACAAGACTTCGCCTGTCTGTACCCGGAGAAGCCCGAAATCGATGCCGAGGTACGCAACAGAAAGACGGCATCAGACTGTGCAACTTTGCAAAGAACATCCAAATCAGTATCACTTCAAATGCTGGGTTCGACAAGATTCTGGGCAAGTGTATTTAAAGAACAGCCAACGGACTTCACATTCGTAACTGAAGACTGGTTATTGTATTATTTCAAGAATGGGTTCACGCCCTTACTGATCCGTCCATATGCCCATCCTATCTACCAGGACTCCACATATCTATGCAGTCTCCAAAATGCAGCTTCATGGGTCAAAAGCGCATTTCTTGCGAATTCAGCACTGCATGCGTCGTGGAAAATCCCCTATCTGAAGTCCTCGGCTATGGCTCATTACAGCAATGCAGTTCATGGTCTCCAGATGGCCATTGATAACGGCGAAATAGATGGTTCCGAAGATTATACCTTAGCTGCAGTTGTGTTTCTGCTTCTCTTCGAGGTATATCTTCCCATATTGCTGCAAAATGACAAACAATTTTCGAGTCTAACAAGATGGTCAGAAAATTCACGCCGAGCCATCATCACTCGCATCCACACATCTTCGAGGCCTCGCCCACCTAATGCGTATTCGATCGACTGAATCAGCAAGGCACTCGGATCAAGACAAAGTCTTACCATTCCACAGACTTGCCACGGAATCATTCGCGTATCAGATCTCAACCCTTTCGCTCCTGAACCCAGAAGTTAGATCTTTGGCTCCCCTCTTCTCTTGGGATGGTCTGGGAACAACAATGTGCGTCAAGTTCCTCCCTGGGGACACCGAATACTCTGCTGCGCCACTTTTAGGGCGCCATCGCAATCTCTTCAAGCTTATCTACGAGGTTACTTGTCTTTGTAGTCAAGATGTTCCACTTGAGGATCGCGCAACGAAAGCTCACATCCACGATGAAAACCTCGAAGAAATGTCCAACGAGCTCGATGGAGGTTCAGAATACTTCTCTGAACTAGATGCCAACGAGCGAGCCTATCGCAACGAAACGCTCCTCTACATCTACACAGCTCAAATCTTAACCTTCAAGCTCCTCAACCACGCATTTGCAATCGACCACTCCCGAATCCAATACTTGTCCCACAAAGCACTATCTCTTCTCCGTTTCTGCAAAGTGTCTCCTCTAGCCAGTGACTTCTTATGCTGGCCGATTCTTATCCTTGGATATTGCGTTTCCCGTGAGGAAGACATGTATTTTCTGAATGAAAAGCTCGTGGAGCTTTGGCAAGCTTCGTTTTGTGGTCAGATAAGGAGGAGTGCGGTGGTTTTGACTGAAGTGTGGACTTTGAGGAGACGAAGGGGAAGAATGGCAGATCTGGGAGGGGAGGCGTCTTTGGTGGATGGAGCTGATCCGCTGGATCAGTTGTTAGGCATCGGCAAGACAGCACGCTCATGAATTGAAGATCGATCATCTTGAAGGAAAATTCACAGAGCGTGTCAGAATCTCAGAATACATTGAGAGTCTGGCCAGACTTCATCTACAACTGGATACTCTGTCAGATCAATATCGGACGTTGTGCTGATATGTGATGCAAAACCTCATTTGCAATGAGGATAGCTGAGTCACGCTGCATCAGATGAAGAAGCAAGGTGAATTGTTCAATGGTACCGCGATTTCTTATCATTGCAGGAGACTCACTATATTGGCTGAGTGGACGGATACATATGCTGTTGATATGGACAAGTAGAACAAGACGAGCCCGGGTAAGGTGAAAGACGATCCTCTGTCTGAGGACGACGGCAGACCTCCTGGGCAAACGGCGACGATCGAAATGAGAATTGGCATTTCAAAAAGTCTAAATACCGCATCAAAGTTCTTTAAGATAGACCAGCTCACCAGGCCTTGCTTCGCGTCTCAAAGGTCCCAGTTTGATATTCCTCTGCACTGGACTGCGCATACTCCACTTTCGCTTATACAAGAATCCAACGCGCCCCTCCAACATCAACAAAAACAAAAACAAAACCAAAAAAAAATTAATTTTTATGAGCAACAGAACCCATTATCTGCCAAATACACAAGAACCAGACAGACTCCTGCGAAATATGAGCTCCAATTTGAGGACCGCAGAACACGGCCGGAGCGGAGAATATCACCAATCCCAGTGAGGGTACAGATTCCCTGCTAGCACGGTGAAAGACGTGAGACTCTTCTCATCGTTACGTACAATAGCAACCCAAGCTGAGAGAAGGGTGGCTTCACTCGCAGAAGCGCGAAACTTCTGAACCGCGCGGTCTTACGCTTCCCTGTACACAACGATGATGTTGGCGGAAAATCCGCTTATTTGGATACATGTTGGCGGTGAAAATATCGGTGGCAGAATGCCTGGATAGTATATCCAAAGGCGGTGATCGGGACGGCGAGGCTGGTGCGGTGACGTATAAGGTAGACGACTTAGCACAGCAGGTCCGACGCAAAGCTGGCAGGACGCGCTGTTGGCAACGGAGTCCCGTCGCAAGGAGACAGATCGATGTTCGTGGAGACTGTCAGTCTAGCAGAGATGGTTTCTCGAGATAAGAAGCATAGTTGAGAACGTAAAGGAGCTACACACGTTGAATAGACTGCGTTTGGGAAGGGAACGGGAAGCGATGTATAGGTCGACGTTTTTCGAGATGATGTCTTCGTATTTCGTCGAGGAAGAGCAGGATGCGAGTAGACTTGAAATATAAGTGCAATTGTGCGCTGCGACTCGAGCTAAGTATTGAATTTAGGTATTCACTTCTTCAAGTCGATTGATTCATGGACCATCTGCACGTACTCTTGGATTCGCATGATGCAGCGCAATTTAGGTGAATCTCTGAAGCATTGCAGCAGGATGAGGTTCAATTCATTCTTCGTGGGAAGTAATCAAGCATTCATTTTTACGTCTGTTCTCCTTTTTCATTACTACCTCGCCCATTCTGTTCTCAACAGCTGTCGTCAAAAGTCACAAGCGCAATCGATGATGCCGGCAGATCAAACACACCTTCCATAACATTCTCCTTTACCACATCTCCATCTGGCCGTCCAGAAACGGCCTCAAAGCTCTGACCAGCCCAAGTTCTACATATTCACAGTCAGCAAATCCGCACTCTACATCTACAACGAATAAATTGGACTCACACTCCAGTAACCGACGTCGTCATATTTGACTCCAGCCTCTTCATCGTCGCCGATCTCCCTTTCTCCAGTCCCTTCAAGCTAACCTTCAGACTAGATTTCATCCCCTCACCAAGATACACCGCCGAATTCGAAACAACCATTCTCTTCAGCTGTCCAGATTCCCAAATTCCATACGCAGTCAGCGTCAGATTCGTCGTCGCTATTTCAGCTATCTCTCCACGTCCAGACTTCCCGATAGCTTCGTTCACGATCAGCAAGGCATGATAAGATGGCAGGATATGTGGACGCGTGATGTTGAGACCATCGTCAGACTCGGATGTTGGTTGTAGTGTGTTGTAGCGGAAGCCGAGACCATGGTGGAAATGGACACGCTCGATACCGAGGGAGGCGGCGAGAAGGAGCCAGTCCGTCATCCAGAGCGCTGCTTCGACCGTATTACTCAGACCTGGTTGACCATGGCTATTCCACATTGTCAACTGAAGAACGGGGATAGCTTCGTGTCAGTATCACTTACTTCGCATATGAATTCGTCTCACCCTTAATGTTATGTTAGCAACCTTTCCTGCGAGGATTCTGATCTGAAATACCAATATATATTTCAACCCCACCGATCTGACAGCAGCTATCCCATCCGTCCTGATCGTCATATTGGCCCTCACCGACAACTTATTCATCAAGTCCCCCGGATTAACAACTCTCCTCGGATCAAATCCTCCCGAATACGCATGCCCAGCATATTGCGAAGTCATCGCCATCACAGAAGCCTTATCCAGTATTCCAGCTTGCAACATACCTTGAGGAGACCACTCCGGACCCATGAATCCTGTAAACGCTCCCATAGACAAAGTAGGTCCTGTCGAGCGAGAGCCAGCAGGAGAATCTGACCGATTGAATTCAAGCTCACGACTCACAGCTTCAGCAAACTCAACCCAAGTTGATGAATAATTCGCCACATTCCATGAAGGACCGTACGGGCCCTGAACTCCAAAACGAGTAAGACCGTAGAAGTCAGGCTCGTTACCAATTTCTACGTTGACAAGCGTGACATTCTTCGTAAGGTGCGCACGAGATCCCTGGAACGTATCGGCAAGCAGCCGTGCTTGAGCGACAGTCTCGCTCTTATTCAAAGACTTCAAATTCAATCCCCACATGAACGAAGTACCAGCCGGCAGATTCCCAGACAACGCGTAGAATTCACGACCAATGGATACACGCGTAGCCTCTGGATTCGGCACATTGACTGTTGGTGGTGGAAAGTCGGATTTGAGAACCGGGACTGAAAGATCGACGAAACCGCGATCTTGGGTATTTGCGCCGACTCGTAGTAGTGGCATCTGTCCTGTTCTTTCGCCTAGGTTTTGCAGGAGCTGGTTGAAATATACGTTGGGCTTGCCGACTTCTTGGCCGGCGAACTCGAGCCAGCGGTCCATCTCGATGCTGAAAGCTGCGAGGTGTGGTGAAAGTGGCTCTCGCCATGCTGGGATGCGGGTCGGCAGTTGTAAAGTGATGTTGGTGACAGAAGGGCTAGATTGAGCTTCGATGCCGCGAGAGATGAGTGCCCCCAGGAGCGCGACGGAGACTTTCAAGTGCATGGTGGAAATACTTTGTTTGTTTTTCTTGGTTCGCTTACAAGTCCATGCTGAAGTGACCGAAGTAGAAGCGACGAAGCTTCAGCTATTTATGGTTTTGAACTTTTGACCGCACTGGAAAAAGCCATGGAGATTGTTTACTCCAGAGGCCTGTTCTTCGCCCTGCTTTATCATTCAATAGATCGATCAACCCGTCCTGCATATGCTCAGGACAACGCGAAGTCATCGTCAGAACCCCAGCTCAAACCTCAGAAAACCCCGCATCTCCCCCAACATTAGCCCCGGATCTGCACCCTTAAACGTCAACATTCGGTTACAAGCGTAGCAATGCAGTGCTGTACGAGAATACGGCTGTACGAGAAATCTTTTGCAGAATCGGCAATTGTAGATGCAGCATCGGTGACCGAAGGATCGCGGGGAGTGAAAGGAATCGACATACAGAGCATATTGGCAGACGGGAACTTCAACATTACCTTGACATTTAAGCGCTAATGACGAGTACTGTTTGTAGGATTGCTTCTCTATCTTCAGACATGAATCGAGATATCAGGAACAACTTGATGTCCGTAATATCCCACTGCACGAGTACACGATGGAACAAGAGGCAGCTTCTCGCGACTCAAAATGTATCGGGAAGTGAAATTAACTGTAAACTCGAAGATTTTAATAAGAATCGGAAGTACCAGAGTACCTCTCTATCGTTGGAAACGATAGCAAGAAGCTATCTTTACCTCGTACTCGTACCTCATTACCCAAAACAGCACACCTGCGTTCACGCTTTCAGGAATGTCCTCATGACACAGCTGAATCTCGACACACTCAGCTGCTCATGTACAAGCTACGCACCGCATCCAGAATCCAGCTCATGAAAACCTGATCATCTGCTCCCCAAAACCCTATCCAAGCTATAATTGGCTAGAAGCAGAGCTTACAGACACGCCCCTTACCAACCTATCGGATCAAACCAGTCAAGTCCATCTGAATCGAGCAGCAGCATCACCTGGCTCGTGACACAAAGCAGACCAGGTAGGTCAGGAGTGAGCCAGGTTCTCGGGCCAGAGAGCGCTACGTGCACCTCCACTCGTCCAACGGATATGCACCTCGCTTGACAAGGAGGTAGGATAAGCAGACCGCTTACATCCAGGGACAGAGTCACAGATATACGGAAAACATCAACCTCCTATCCAGTCCTGGTAGCAATCTCACTCTGGTCAGGGGACATGATACGAAGCAGGTATCTCCAAGATTACTAAACGGAAGGAGAGCGACATCAAAAACGAGAACAAAGTCAAAACCAAAGCCAAGATCCAAAGGATAAATTATTTCTCAGCTTCATTGTTTTTCCATTCTCCTTTCCGTCGCGATCCGAGCATTTCATGATCCTGATACCGGTATAATGGTATTCCACTCCAGTAATCCAGATCTAGGCGTATGAATCACAACCTGAACGCCATGCCATGGAGCAACAACCAAACCCCCGTCCGTCTGGGCTGGTCCCACATAATCCAATCCACATTCCCGTCCGCATGCATCCCATCTCCACGTTTCTCCACATCCCTTCCTCCACGTTCCACTCAACGACGACGGGGCACAAGCGCGAATATGACAATGTATCGATTGTTTCTTGGGGATTTGAAATACCGGTACCGCTTACCAGAATAGTAGTGAGCACGAGGCTCTCAAGCACTTACTTTCTTTGGCTGGCCAAGGTAGCCGCAAATTCTGCATTCCAGACTCCGTCTGGGCAGAGGCGTAGACAAGTCCTTTATTGGCACATGCTTAGGCCCTTGGCTCACTGTATGTGACATCTTGGCGACCATCTCATTGGGAGATAGGCCGAACACGGGCTAACTCTTCAATTGGTCTGGGATGTCTCGCTCCTGGAAGTGAGATGTTCATGATTCGTGGAAAATATTGTTTTGTTTCGCGGAAAAACTCACTTCGTGAAGTTGAGTTGCTGAGACTGTGGTGAGTTGGCTGGATTTCTTGTGTAGGTCCTGGGCATGTTTTGTGCTGATTCTGCGAATACTTCCTGTTTATTTCGACATCAAGATGATATCTGAATGATTTCTTCTGTGCAGATGGAAAAATGAAGTCGTAGAACAATAATATATTCGAGAAAGTCCACCTCGATCCTGATGCCGAATCTAATCAGGGTACCATGCATCGATTTCCCAGGATAACCCTGAGCTACACTCTGCGTGGTAACCGATTGGACGCCCAACGTTTATCCATCTTTATCCAGCCTCTCCCCCCGAGCTATGGCCGTCTTCTCCTCATCGATGATTTGAGGGATAACTCTGGGGAAAATGCCGTCGACTGGGGAGGTACTGGGGGAGGGGCGGAGAGCAGCCAAATAGCGTCTTGGCAGCTTGGCGGAGAGGCGGGGTTGACCAACAGCAGGAAGGTTCCGCTTGGCGGAGAGCTGCTTGTCAGTATTCAGATTTCTCCGATCTCTCGGTGGCGCGGAGCAAGATAGAGCATGCTCATACTCTCATACATACCCTTACCCAAATCTTATTGATATATCAGGGGCCCCTTCCTCCACAGTCCAGATATTCTTCTCCATCCTCTCCAGCAACCATTCCCCTTCTCCTGTGAAGAGTCGACAAGGACATCAGACAGTACTTGGGATACTTCGAGCCCTTTGACAGGAACACTTCGATAATCCAGATTTGAAGACTAGAACACCGCAACCATGGGTTTCCTCGATAGAATCGTCAAGAATGACTCCATGAAGAGGTTGGTCTACCTGGGAAGCTCCTGAATGGAATCGTTCATACTGACACCAGTTCCATAGTGACCCCAAGGAGATCTACGGATGGAGAGTCTGGGTTCTGGCGATCTCAGCTTGTTTCGGTGGTATGTTGTTCGGTTGGGATATCGGTGCTATCGGTGGTATCATGGTATGTTCAAACCCTTGACTTCGAAGTGCTGCGAATCGATGCAGTATTACTCGTCTTTAGATTGAGAAGAATTGAATTGACCCATCTTTCCAGGTTATGCCCCAATTTAAGAAGACCTTTGGCCTTCCCGAAGACAAGAAAGCTACAGCCGACATTGTCAGCAACGTCGTGTCGACCCTTCAAGCTGGATGTTTCCTCGGTGCTTTGATTGCCTTCTACATTGCCGACAAGTGGGGACGACGAGTAAGCTTTCCCATCATGTCCCATTCTTCCCATTTGTACTGACTCGTTCCAGCCTTCTCTGCTCAGCGCTGCCTCGATGGCCATTTTCGGTATCGTCATTCAGACCGCCTCCTCTGGTGAAATCGCTGCTCTCTACGTCGGAAGATTCTTCGCTGGTGTCGGTGTCGGAGCCGCCTCCATGTTGACCCCCCTCTACGTCTCTGAGAACGCTCCTCGATCCATCCGTGGTGGTTTGACCGGTATTTACCAACTCAATGTTACAATCGGTATCATGATGTCCTTCTGGGTCAACTATGGGTCCCTCGAGCACAGCAAGGGAGATGCTATCTGGCAAGTTCCTTTGGCTCTGCAGATGCTTCCAGCTGTTTTCATGCTGGTCGGTGTTTCTTTGTGCAACGAGTCTCCTCGCTTCCTCGCCAAGCAAGACAACTGGGAGAAGGCAACTCATGTTCTGACAACTCTTCGCAACCTTCCAGCAGATCACCCTTACGTTCGCATGGAGCTTGAGGATATGCAGGAGCAACTCGAGAACGAGAGACGCATGGTTGGCGGTGCTTCCTTCATGGATCTCCAACGTGAGATGTGGCTCATCCCAGGTAACCGAAAACGTGCTCTTATCTCCATCGGACTCATGATCTGTCAACAAATGACCGGAACGAACGCAATCAACTACTACGCTCCTCAGATTTTTAAGAACTTGGGTATTGACGGACCTTCCACTGGCCTCTTCGCTACCGGTATCTATGGTGTTGTCAAGGTTGTCGCCTGTGCCGTCTTCCTGCTCTTTGTCGCCGATTCCCTGGGACGAAGATGGTCGCTTCTTTGGACATCTATCGCTCAAGGTGCCTGCATGTTCATCATCGGTATCTACGTCCTCACCAACCCACCAAAGGAAGGTGCCGCAATTTCGCCATTCGGATATGTCTCCCTTGTCTGTAAGTATCTTCCCGCCTGTCCAAATTCTGATCACCCCCTAACACCTATCTAGGCATTTTCCTCTTTGCCGCCATCTTCCAATTCGGTTGGGGTCCCGTCTGCTGGATTCTTGTCTCCGAAATCCCCACCGCTCGTCTCCGTGCCATGAACGTCGCCATCGCCGCTGCCACCCAATGGCTCTTCAACTTCGTCGTCGCCCAAGCCGTTCCCCGCATGTTGGTCAACGTCGGAAAGGCCGGATACGGAACCTACTTCATCTTCGGCTCCTTCTGCTTCTCCATGTTCATCTTCGTCTGGTTCCTCATCCCGGAGACCAAGGGTGTCTCCCTCGAGAAGATGGATGCTCTCTTCGGTGTCGTCGAGAACCCAAAGTTTGCTGATGAGGAGGCCCGCTCTTCCACCACCAAGGAGCCAATCCACGAGTCGACTGCTGATGTTATTGCACACGATAAGAACGAGTCTTCGCACGTCGAGCGCAAGTAGAGGGTTGATCGAATGATGGTTTTGTGTTTTGGACTTTGGCTTCGGGCTGTACAATCATTGAATTTGCAGTAGAGAGGTCGATACCACCAGGTGTGGAATGTCAATTGGTATAATCATGGTGCTGTAGCTGTTGTAGACTGTCAAATATCATGCAATTTGCTCAAGATTTGCTCACCTCGTTGAAGATGCTCACTCTTTGTCACCCCACCTTCAGGTTCTTGGTTATTGGAGGCGTCTGCTCTGCTTGAGAGACTGAATGCATTTCCAACCCGACAAGTGTCTCTGTTTATATGCTTCCTGTGAAACATTTGCTTTGAAATCAATAGGCCTTTGCAGTGGAGCACCGTGGATTCGTGACAGCAGCAAACGCGCATTTCGAGATCGACTGGCTCGCTTAGAAAAGGAGGTGGGGTCCCCAAGAAAACAGACTCCACAGCTTGAGTAAGAGGCACGCGATTCTTGGTTGTTGTTGTGTCATGGATTGGACGTGGGGAGGTAGAGGAGATGGTTGCACGATGCCAGAGATGTCGTTTGTGTGAAGTCGAGCCAGCACTCTCGTCGTGCTTCGATGTGGCGCCCCTCCCGTCGTGCCTTCCATCTCGGCTGTGTGCAAGTCTAAGCGACGCCCCTTCCCGTGACTGCACGCCGAAATGAAGCCACCACCACATCCGTCTCGCCGAAGCAAAACCCGGAAAGAACTATCATCTACGTCTCTCTAAATAAGTAGTTTTGTTTCACTAATCAAGCAAGGCACTTTGGCGGAGGTAAGAGTCGCATAAGTTCACCCATTTCAAGCATTGACTAACGTATTTGATAGTGGTTAACGCGACGTAAGTCTGAATTCGGGTCTGAGTGTGGGAATGTGTACTGATATCGAATAGAGCCTGCTAAGCTGTTTCCTTCGGGAGCGAGTGTTCGAATCACTCAGGTGTCGATTTCAACTTTTCTTTTGGCTTTTTGCTTTTTTCATTTTGGTACCATCCTTGAAAGCAAACATCGTCTCCGTACTTTACCCCAGCGATATACAATTGGTCATCGCTTCATTTTTACTTTGTGATAAATGAAGGGGGTGCAAGATGCCATTTCTGTGTTTTGACTTCAGGGACAATTTGAGCAAAGTTTCTGGTGTATATGAGCTTTTCTTTTTGTCATCAATACCTGTGCTTTGCATTTGTTCTCAAAATAACAGTTCAAATTTCCAGAAACAAGATTCAAAATTGCATCGAGTCTCCATCCTTGAAAATCCGCTTCATTGACCTTCTCGCACAACTAAATACCAACTCAAATCATAAGTGTCACCAAGGAATAAGGAAATGCTCCTGAGGTATCGTGCATTCTGATCACCTCCAATTGATACCATTGAGATACTGCTTCCCTGCTTGAACCGTTGCATTCCCTCCGTCTCTCGCAATCAAGAAATTACCAGATCGCAGTTCCAAATTTTCCAGATCAAAGCAATCGGATACAATTTCCCCCGAGCAAAGTGGCCGAAGTTCATGGGTGCACATATCGCATAGAAGCTTCTCCTTCAATGACACAAAGTCTGGACCGGAGGATGTTGCACTCTGGCATACTTCAGTAGCACTGTGTTCATCAAAGTCGCTGATGATAACATCAGTGTAGTCGCAGTCTGTTCGCTTGGAGATTTTGGTGTAATCTTGGACAGCTTCATGGCGCTTCCGGACTCCATAATTTGGTTCCATGGGGCGATCGCGACCTCGGTCACGCATCCTCCATAATTTCATCGTCTGATCGAAGTTTGGCTCGACACCGGGTATGGATCACATCGGCTGACACCATCCGTAAGGGACGCAGTGAGGTCAATATCCATGCCGTCCCTGAAGTCGAGAAATCGATCAAGTGGATGCCAACTCCTGAAAGATATCTTCCATCATTACTGAACCATATACAGCTGGGTCGGATGTTCTTCCCGCTCATGACCTGCGTTACGGGTATCAGATCTGACCACAAGCTTTGCCAAAGTCTCCATTCCAGGTCCAGTATTCTCCATTGGGTCCTGGGACGGCGAAATAGGCAAGGCAAAACGCATCTCCGCCTGTTGCAGAGATGGCGATATACTCGTGTGTTTTGTTGTTGCCTTCCTCATATGGCTCAATGACCACAGTTGCTGGCTGTCCGTTTTTCAACTTTTTATGCTTTTCTCCAGACTTGAAGCTCACTCGAAAGCCGTTGGCATCGAATAGTGCAATGTTTGGAAAATTTCCTCCAATTTCATCTTCGCCGTCGAAGGCATCCAGATTTACTAGACCTGGTGTCAAGGTCACTGTGGCGTCTCATTGGCTTTGAGAAACAGCATCTAACATCTAGCCATCGTTCACATGATATTATCCATTGAGTTCCATGGTAATCACCAACAGAACGTCAAAAGTACGCTGCTAGTCTTGTCCGGACTTACAGCAACGCAGGATCATCGTTCTGACAAACTCTCCACTGCACATGGACCACATTTGAGACGAGTCAATGCCTACATTTAGAGAATAGAATTCATCTAGGTTGGATCATCCCTGGTCTCTCAGACTGCAACCAACTTATAGTCTATATGTTATCTTGTCTGCCAAATCTGGAATGTTTGAGACAGGCTCGATATCCTGCCCCCTGGCGAAGTCGACAAGCCACACCCAGAGAGGCAATACAGATTATGGCGACAGGTGGTCTAAGATGTCAAAGCTATTCGATCATAAAGTAAAGCGAATCCTCAATTCATCTCTCCGGAGCCAGAAAGACAATTGCTACACAACAAGTTCCAGCTTCACAAATTCTACCATTGCTTGACAAACAGTACCCGATTAAAGACCCCAAAACACCGTCTAGTGCTCGTTTCTCAAGCAACATCATTCAACGTTGCCGACTCCAACTCAACAATTATCCGTTATTCAATAATTTCAGCTGCCCTCGTCGCTTTTGCTGGGCTCGCTTCCGTGTTTCCTGGCACCGATGGTGCACCAGTGACCAACTCGGTTAGCGCTCGTCACTTTGGCTTCCCCAGCATCTTTGGCAGATCTCCCGTACCGCCACCAAAGTTTTCGCCATCTGGCTCAAAGTCGTCTCCTAAGAAAGGACCTCCAAGGGTTGCAAGCGGCGCGGCCGGTGCTGAAGGAGAAGTTGGAGTTGGAAGCAGATCTTTTGTTGTTGACCCAACCACAAGGGACTATACGCTGGACGAAGTGAACGAAAAGACGGTCACAACAGGCGATGGATTTACCCTCCGCACGGCTAGAGACGGACACAATAACGACATCGGGGTGATAGGGATCAACGACAAGGACAACGCAATGGCAGCTTGGGACGCCAGAAACAACAACGACGCCACGCCGAATCGCATCCCACTTCACGGTCTCCTTCTTGGCTTTTGGACAAAAGAGACAGGCAAAGATGCAAATCTTCTGCAACGTATTCGACATGAAGCCATAGATCACGATGATGCTAAGAAGTCCATAAACGATGCATACGCAGCTATGGGAATCGCGAGTTGGAGTGACAAACCCGTTGTAACAATACGAGCCTTAGGGACTGGACCAGGAGAGAAAGAAGCCTTTGAGACCTTACTTTCACAGAATCCGTTTGGAGTTGGAGCTCGGAAGACACTTACGCAATACATCGAGATGAAGGACCGTATGATCACTGAGATTGTCCTCTCACGACCGTCCGGTAGTTACAACATGGATATCAAGTTTGGTCCAGCAGCTTAGGCGCGGCGTCTTCAGGTATAAATTGTGTGGGCGTGTGTGGGAACCTTTCGTTGTGGTCAATTCAAGACTTGGGTCTGTTTACGACATTGGTCTTGTCATCACAAGCTCTTGATTTCCCATATCGGTACATGTTCCAGCTTTTGCTTTTTCTTGACTTAGTTCTGCTTTGTTTCTCTCTTCCCACGTCAGTCATTGTGGTTATCTATTGTCTCTCGCGTTTCTTTTATTGACGCTCATTAGGGGATCTGTACTAGCCTTTGTGTATATCAACGAAAACGAAGGCTCCTATTATCGTGATGAAATATTTGCCAGCACATTTTGGCGTGATGTCACTTGGGTGAGCTATGTTTCTTAAGTGTAACGATAGTATTGCAGGTGAAACGGCAAATGGCTGGAACTGAAGGCTCAATAATGATATGGCTATTGCGCGAGAGTGAGGTACCGGTAATTCGAATGTCTGTACTTTCATGTCCGACAGCATCCCACTTCGAGCTCTGGATACGTTGTTGAGGAGTCTGGCTAGGGAACGCGCTGCCCAAATGCTAGGAGTCACATGGCCTGTGAAGCGCCTTATTCTCTCATCCTTCTGTGGAGAATATTTCGCTGAGTATTCTTTGCGTGAAGGCAATTCCAGGTATGCTCGATTCGGATGAAAATAGAAGTTGACACGTGTGGCATAATTAGTAGAGATTGTTGGTCAAAAACCGCCTTATCATGGTCCCCGATCGCACGACGTTCCCAGAGATCCCATCTTGACCGACTTCTATTTTCTAAGGAGTAGATAGAAGTTTTAAGAACTCTGCAGTGCCTCCTTGGTGCAGGTTTCTCTATCGTGCCCGCACATGTGGACATGCCAACACATACTGTTGGTTTTTGCGTCATGGTGCAGCTGCAGGCCACACCTTAAGATGACTGCCTCACACCAAAGCCCTTGACCTAACGCCACCTTTACATTGCTTCTTGCTGAAGTAATAAGACATTCTGCTCGATTTAACCCTCAAGTCACGTCCCCAATTCATCGCCAAAATGCATTTTCTCGGATGCCCTTCTGAAATTATCAACAATATTTTACTCTATGCAATCTTCACACGACGCTTAAAAAGAGGGCTGAGACTTCGATTAGTTTGCAGTAAGCTCTATGTTCAACAACAGCGACTGCTTCTTTGCCGTAGCTCAAGTGATAATAGAGACTTTTTCCACCGCTGTCACCGCCGCTCTTTTCGACACTCGTCTGCTCGATGAAAGCGGACCCGGCCAGTTCAGTAAGGACCACGGACCATGGCAGATTCGCAATCGTCACCATCTTTTTCAGCTGTTCCACTCATACCTGATGTATAGATTGAATAACGAGCGGACCGGAGAGGACAACCGACTACTGGAGATGCGCGACATTGCTAGACTCGTTCATGAGCATTCAACACAAGATCTATCGATCATCACAGGGCAACTCTGCTGGTTGGGATTCAAGTACGCATTCCCAATCTCGCATCGTAAGGAGTACTGGAAGGAACATGGAACTGTGATACGAGATGATGGAGGCCCTGTGCGAAAAGTTGACCTGGAACCAAATCGAGGACTCAATCTTCTGGCGGCTGCAGCATATCTGAATTTGGTTCCTCTTGCTTTGCAATTATTGACGGAAGGCCATGCTCCAAACACACACAACTACATGTTCCCCAGCGCTCTAGAGGCTGCTGCTTGGGCTGGCCACAACAAGATGGTTGAAATTCTCCAAGATCATATTGCCAACCAGCCCGGCTTCGATAAACTCGATATCACCGCTAAATGGCTCAAGCTTGCTGGTAAGCGTGCGATTATCGGCGCTGCCATTCGAGGAGACTTCGCCTTTCTAAAGTGGACATTGTACCCTCCTGCCCTAGGCTCACTAAGCGAGACAACACTAGCCGGACAACAAATCAGCCAGATACCCCGAGAGTCTACACTTGGAACTGCAATATACGCAGCACAACGATGTACAAAATCTCCTGAAATCCACAGATATCTCCAGGGCTTCCTGAATGAATCACTTCTCGACCTGACCCCCAACTGGCTCTCCCGAGATTTCTGCAACCACTGCGAATGGGGAAACACGTCCATGGTACAATACTACCTCGACAACGGCGTAGATGTCAACTCCCCCTGGCGCTATGATCGTGCAACAGCCCTCTGTATCTCAGCTCAAAGTTGCCAAGAAGATGTCGTCGACATCCTCCTCGCTCGCGGTGCAGACCCGAATTTGAAAGCTGAAGAATACTCCCAATTCACAGCTTTGCCTCTCGCAGCATCAGCAGGTAGCTTATCCATGGTCCGCAAGCTCCTCGATCATGGCGCCTATCCGAACGAGAAAATGAATGCATTAATTAGACTACCTGCGATATGGTATGCTGTGGCCACGGAACACACAGCCATGTTGCATCTCCTCGAGTCTCGCGGTGCTTCGTTCGACATCCCGCTCGAAGGCGCTCCCTGGATTGGAGGTAATGCTATGGAGATGGCCGAGGAGTTATTTCTGGATTCAATGTTTGACTTGCTGAAGGAGAGGGGCATTGAAATTACGGAGAGGTTGAATGAGATAGGGGGTGCGCCGTGGAAGAGATGGAGCTTGAAGGACAACCCGCCAAGAAACAATCCTCACTGGGCACAATATGAGTATTGATTTCGTCGAGACTCTGCGAGAATATGTTTCGCGGAACAGTCTTGCTAGCAATATTGCATTCCGGCCGCCCAGCAAGAAAAGATTCCTTCAGTTCTTGACATTGCGGTATGACTGCGTGAAACGACGCGAACCCTCCTCCCAATTAGCTTCAAATAATCACATCACATCGCACCCAGCTGCATAGGATATTACAAACAACTGTTCCCGTCTCTCCTTCTGCCTAATTGAGTGGCCTTCGGTATCGAAACCGACTTCGACCCTCGTTCATGTCCTCTCACCACGTCCCAGCATTCCGCCCGCCTGGTCACACACCCAAGCCTCCAATAGAACATTGACATCTCCCATAAGCGGTACACTATTCTCACACAACCCCCAAGATCTTCATAATCATTCCGACATTTCGATCCACAAAAGCCCTTACACCAGTCTGGGGAGGCGGAGGAGGTTTGACTCTTCGTTCTGGTGCATTGAATTCTTGCTGTGTGCTCTCCACTTTCGTATCCGTACTCGAGGCTCGCTGTGACAGTGGCGCTTTTGGTTCTTGGGAGTTCTCCATATTTCTCGTGTATGTGGCAGACGATTCAGCAATTTTGGGATTGTAGAAGTGTCGAGAGGTGAGAGAAGCGAGGGGTCGAAGAGCATAAGTCGATTTGACCATTGATTTGCGAACCAGAATCGAAAGCAGCGAAGTCGCATCAGAAAGTTCCAAGAAGGGGTTCCCGATAGTGAAGGGTCAAGCACTATCTTATACGGTGTTGTTTGACCGGCGCAGCCATCCTTGATGTCGAAGCATAAGCGACAACCCTGATCCTCCTCCCAATAGGCTGTTCATTTACGAAAGAGCCAACCCAATCGACGAAACAAATACAAGCATCTCTCATTCAGACCCAAGTAAAATTGCGGCGTAAGCTCTAGAGAGAGTTTGGTGGCGGGGTCGTCTTACTGTGTTCGGTTCCGAATCTGGAGTAGGTTGCGGCGAAGCGAAGCGAGACTGGACGTTGAAGATTCGTGTCGTGACTGCAAAATGATTGTATTCTTGACTGTATTCGGGTATAGGCATGTTCAGGGGGTCCAAGCTAAGACGTTTCCAAACATCTTTCTGTTGTAATGATGGAGTGGCTTTGAGAGCAGAGACTTATTGCATTATCGCTGACAGGAACTCGGAACCCCGCGAGGAATCACCGGGGATGGCTCGGCAAACAAGGCAGCACACAATTGGATTCGCATAGGGCCATGACGCAGAATATTTTGGGAAGGATGGTCGACATATAGCCAGTTACTGGCTTGACATGATATGTAATTTGAATAAGGTAATGTATATACAAAGAATTTCTCTCAAGATGGAGACTGCACTGCCTCGAAGCATGCGGCAGGGTTTTCATTGTCCGATCTACTCGCAATCATCTTCGTCAGCTACTGGCTCGGCAGTAGCAATCGGCGCACTTGCTGACGTTGCGGAAGGAATCTCGGATGAGACTGATGGCTCGACCGCAGCTTGACTGGAAGTCTGGGCTGGAATATAAGAGGTCGTGAAGCCACTTGCGGTTGGGACGGCAATGGTGGATGAGACAACAGCAGATGAAGACCCAGCTGACACAGCAATAGCCGGGGACGAAACTAGCGCGACAGAAGCGGCAGCACTGGTGGATGAAGCTGCCTGGGTACTGGCGACGGTGGTGGCGATCACAACAGATGAAGCTGAGCCTGACTTTCTTCCAGCAGACAGAGCGGCTACAACACCGTCGTAGGCTGGTTTCTTGACAAGGTTCTCATCGAAGAGACATGCTGCTCCTTGGCCCGAGAATACGGAAGGGATCCATGAATACTGCTTCATGTTAGCAAAGACTAGAGCCCATTGGAAGATGTTTCGTACCTTATCCGTGAAGTCCCAGATGGTGATGCCAATGCAATTGGCGACATCCAAGCATGCAGTGACGGCAGTAGCATAATCAGTACTCTGCTGGGCGAGGTCGGCTTCAGTGCTTGGAACCGTCATTCGGATATCCAACTCGGTGATAGCAACCTCAAGTCCCAGCGCAGTGTAAGCCTCGAGGTTCTTGGTGATGTCGGATCCAGAAGGCATTTTTCCAACAATATAATGTCCCTGAACTCCAACGCCGTCAATGGGTGTGCCGCCATTGACCAGTTTCGTAACCATGGCCAAAGCATTCGCAGCCTTTGTACCGGTATACTCGATGTTGTAGTCGTTGTAGTAGAGCTTGACATCTGGGTCAGCGGCTCTGGCAGTCTCGAAGGCAATGCGGATGTAGTCTTCGCCCATAGCTTGGTAGAACACACTGTTGCGGAAAGCGGCCGCAGAAGTGTCGTCGAATGCCTCGTTCACAACATCCCATGCGTAGCATTGTCCCTTATAGTGTGTCATCTCCTCGGTAATGTGGTTCTTCATAACTGCTTGGAGGGTTTCGTTCGTCCATGTTCCGCCGGAGACTAGAAAAATCAGCATCCGCTTATAGAGAAGGTATATCTTAAAGCTTACCCCACGATGGCAATTGGGAATACCAGACGAGAGTGTGACTAGCAGATCATAAGTCTTAGGTGTCGAGCTTGCATATCGTGCTACTCACCATCTCACTAATTGCGAGTTCTTTGTAGCCAGTGCCGTAATCTCGTCGCCATTGGTAAACGTGAAGACTCCTTGGGACTTCTCAGTTGAATCCCACTGACATCTGTAAGCCTATGTACAATTCCGCAGACTCAATGCACCGACCTTTTGTCCATTTCCAGGAGTGATTTGGGCAAAGTCGCTCGTGTTCGACAGGAGTGCGAGATATGCAGCGTCTGTAAGTTCGCTGTTGTCCGTAGCAGACCCGAAGTATTTGAGACCCTAGATCAATTAGATGATTAATGTCGCAGATATTCGAGAGTACTTACTGCAGCCACAGCCAAAGTGTTGAGTTGGGCATATGCTGCGGGCAGGAGAAAAGGAAGAACGAGTGTGGAGCGCATCTTGAAAAGAGTGTGGGGAGATAGAGAAAGTACAAATATTACAGCGACCAGCGATGCGGAATGAAGGTGAAAATGTGTAAAACAATACTCTTGGCCGGCAGGATGAAGATATATACTTGTTTCAAACCGTTCTTGAGGATTCTCTACCTCTCAAGGCGGAACAGCCTACATCCCCAAATAGAGTATTTAAAAATGGGCAGCCCAAGCAATGATCTGTCAATGCAGAGCTAGAACGAAGCCAGCGATCATCTGGTCCATCGTCCGATCCTTGGTGGAGAAATTGAGATGATTGAAGCTGCAAATATGGAGAAGATGTTTCGAAGTCGTCATGTTCCCCATGTTCTGGCGCGAGAAGTTGTTCCGAGGTTGTTTATTTGAGACGCGACGCGCTAAGCCTGTTTGAAATTGAAAGAATCCACCTTTCCCCGTGAGCATGGATCACGTCCACACTCTCACAGGTAACCGTACTGGTGAACCGGAAATATATCTGCATCTTCATTAACGACGACTACGGGCTTTACAATCTGTTTCCGCCGATGTACTCAATCATGCCATGACATGGCAATAGAGGTTTCCCTGGTCTTCGCTTCAAGCGGCCCGCCGGCGACGGCGAGATAAGGTCGAAAGTGGGTGACGACATTTCCTCTTCATCGCCCTAGATCTTCAAGTGATATGTTGTGATAATTCATCCTCTTCGTCACCTCTCAAGATCTGTTCTTGATACGCTGGACCGAGAGATCCGCTGCAACACAGATTCTTCCAGTTGCCTGCGTCTCGTCAAGTCTATCCAGACCAATCATTAATTTCTGGCTATTTCTTACTATGGCTCACATCAACATACTCAAATATGGCGTGTCTTCTCCCGCGGATACTTCACCGCTGCAAGAGTTGAAAGCGGCTGGATATCAGTCGAGCGATATCTTGGCAGTTATAGGAAAATCCGAAGGTTAGTTCCATCCCATGTTTACCCATATTGATCGCTAATAAGCCAGGGAACGGATGCGTCAACGACTTTTCACGAACCCTGAGCACCCACGTGTGGGATCCGGTGATCCCTGATTCAGCCGTTACAATCTTCTCTGGCGGTACAGAGGGCGTCCTGTCACCCCACGTCACTTTCATCGTCCAGGAGCCCAAGCCCACAGGTCTGGTAGCGGTGGTCGGCAGAACGCGAGAATTCAAGCCTCACGAGATCGGGTCGAAAGAGCATGCGACGGAGGTTGCGGCCTCTGTCAAGTCTATGTTGAGCCAAGGTGGCATCTCCAAAGACCAAGTGCATCTCGTGTTGATCAAATGTCCTCTCCTCACTTCCGCCAAAGTGGAAGCTATCTTGGCCGCATCTCAAACTCCCGTCACGACGGACACATACGAGTCAATGGCAAAATCTCGTTACGCATCTGCAGTCGGGATAGCAATAGCGCTCGAGGAGATTGAAGCAAACGGTCTGGATGAGGCCATGCGGAATGTAGATCGTTGGAGTAGCAAGGCCAGCTGCAGCTCCGGAGCTGAGCTAGAGGACTGTCACATCCTTATTTTAGCATCACACTCCTCGCCCGGCAATCTTCGCGCTGCATCGGCTTTCATGGAAGACGGGATCGATGCAGGGACCTTGATCAAGGTTTTGGACAAGATCAGGAACGAGCGTGGCCATGTGGTTCAAGTATTCGCGAAAGCGGAAGCGGATCCGAGGGGTAAAATCAGGGGCAACAGGCACACGATGAACACCGATAGTGATATTCACAGCACCAGACATGCACGAGCGGCTGTTGGAGGGCTAATTGCGGGGTTGGTGGGTGACACACATCTTTATGTCTCCGGGGGCGCGGAAGGGCAAGGTCCATCTGGAGGTGGGAGTTTATGCATGGTTTATCGGGTGGCGGAAATCCCAGTGGAATGATTGGATAAGGCCTTATTCTGCTCTGAACAATTTTCCGACTTGCAGTTGAATTGGGTTGGAAGCGAAATCTCGAATGGAGTCGCTAATTGACTTCACCTCGACCATTCTTTGCTTGCTCCCCTCCACACTTCTTATCATGATCACGTTTTTATCTCATGTCTTTGCATTTGGAATTTCTTCGGGCTCGAACGCTCGGGACACAATTTCCATAACACCATGATTCAATTCATATAACAGCCTACCGATTGGGAATTTGGCTAAACAAATAGACGAGAACGTCAATTGCCCAACGTCCCGGTCCCAGCGAATCTATTTTAAACCGCGGGAATGTTTATCCTTTCGTCTGGTCAACTCATCCAATCCAATGTAGGATGCTTAATTGAACTCCGGTCATTGTATATTGCACCACGATGTTTCTTAATTGCGATCACTGTAACTTGTCACTTATCGCAACATCAGGACTTCGGACGCAGGTCGTTCATCCCGTAATGGCGTCCGGAAGATCACTTCATCCCGTCTCTTTACTTTCTAGGATTTGTACAAGAAGGAGGGGTTCCCCCTACCTTGGCTGTCGGGGTCAGCAACAGCAGCTTGTTCAGATTGACAACTCAGGCCACGACAACAGGTAAGCTTTCTGTGTAATAATTACAATCAAGCTAACAGTTCAGGTCTGATAATGAAGCCTACTCTTGTTCTCCTGCCAGCTTTGGCGGCAATTTGCCATGGTGCCGCCTTGCCTCATGATGCAGACATGGTTGAGAGGGCTGAAGGTTGGAACCAGAAACGACAAGTCACCATTGTCGTCACCAAAACTACAACCAAAACCACAGCAGCAGCAGTCTATACCACCAGTACAAAATATACGACCCTTCCTACTCCAGTCATCACCAAGACATCGACGATTACGAAGCCATACACAACTCCGAAAGATGATGTTTCAACAGTCATTGTCACTGTCACTGGAAAGCCAACTACAGTTACCCCACCAGTCGTAACGTATGTAGCACTCTTACGAGTCATCTCAACGTGCTCTATGCTTTACACTCCAAACCGGGTTGGGGACTAATCAAGAGCAATCTTCCCATTTCGCAGACGTACCAGACGATGCTAACTTACATCAGCGTGACGGTCACTGCAAAGACAAGCTCGTCCGTGAAGCCGCCGGTCACAGTTACGGTCACAGTTGCGCCTCCCGAAGAGACCGAAGAACCGGAAATGCCAAGCACAACCGACAATTCGTGGCAGATCACTCGAACACTGCCGCCACTTACATTCGGCAAGCGAGATGCCTCTCCAGTTCCAGAGCCAGAGGCGGAGGCTCAACGGGGCCGACCTACACGCTGGGGCAATTGGGGACCAGGAGGACAAACAGTTGTACAGACTCAGACTGTCAAGGAGACTGTGACCTATTATCCTCCAACATCTACAGGGATCACCAAAACGATCACGATTACCCCAACCGTAAGGACCAGTTTGAGTACCAGCGTGACGACAATCTATTATACGCCTCCCCCATCGTCATCCAAACTAGTTACTACTATTACTCAAACCGCCACTGTCGTCCCAACTATTACAGCAGGTCCAATCACAGTCACAAAGACCCTCACACCCACGCCAACTCCCAAGTCGACAGTGAAGTCAACCATCACCATCTGGGACGGCGCAATCAATGGAAAGCGCTCACCTCAAACCCTCGGCTTCCCTAGCCGCACAGCCAATACTCTCCCAACTGAGACCGAGTACCCAGACCCAGAAGAAGAGGAGCCCGAGTGGGAAGAAGAGGAAGAAGTAGAGCCAGAGTACCCCGAAGAAGAGCCCACATTCGTCCTCGGTACACCAACTCGAACCGTCCGCGTCTCCCCAACACCAATCAAACCAACCTCAACCTCTACCAAGAAGCCCACGAGACCAACTTACGTCTTTCCTCCCGCTTCACCAAACAACGAGTTCTCTCTCGGCACACCAACACGTACCGTCAACGTCTCGCCTACACCTCCAGCATCTACTTCAACTAAGAAGCCATGGTGGTACTCTCCACCTAAGACTGTGACTGTGACCAAATACTTGCCACCCAAGCCAACACCTACTGGCACACTCATTGTGAATAGTGGAACGCTTCCTGTTCTGACACTTGGTGGTAAGAGGGCTGATAATGCTGCTGCTGCGAGGGGCAAGAGACAGGCTGCAGACGCTGACGTTACTAGGAGCGCAACGTTTGCGCCAGGTGCGCCGGTGAAGATTGTGCCTGGGTTTGTGACTTCAACTAAGAAGCTGTAGTTGTGGAGATCAAAGGAAGTTGAAATGAATGATCAAGGTGTCTGTGTTTCTTAGGCATGTCGTTGAGGATGTGGGATCTCATTCTTTCTGTACGAGTTGATTGATATGACATTACTCTAATAGAAACATTGCTTTATATAACGTTCAGCAAAGAAGGAAATATCCTCCTCAGTTCAGATCATCAACAGTAAGCTCGCTCCATCTGGATGTACCGGGACTCCGAGCTTGTTACACCATCTATTGTCGGATACGGTTGGGCCTTAATCAACCATGACCAACCCACACACTAAAGCCACCATCATTACACTCCACCCTCCCCCATTGATTCCTAGCCTCACTCCAGTTCCAGGCTTATCTGTTGCAGTCGGTGATGGGGTAGGCGAAGTAGTCTCTGTCCCACTCCCACTATTCTCAGCCGTTTTATCTCTCAGACACTTTATCTGCGTGCTTGAAGCTGCCTGAATAATATCCGGGTCTCCGGAAGTGACTTTCTGGTAGACGAGAACAGGCCAAATGCGATGACTAACTTCGTCGAAATAGCTCTCGTTTACAGTCATATGAGGTTCGCTCGTCGTCAGCAGCAGTGGGATGGAGTTCGATGAATTTGAAGCGGGATTGAGGTCTACAGGTGCTCATTAGTCAAAAACTCATTGTGTCTTGAATGTGAGATGAGGTGGGGTTCAATCACTCACCAAAATCCAAGACATCGCTTTGAGTTCCAGCAATCGCACCCTCGCACTCCCTTGGAATCTCGGTGATCAAGCTCCCACATGCAACCGCCCCATCCGTTTTTGTAGCATCGCTGACTTGCGCGTGCAAAGCATCAATGCAAGATTCTCCCAGTGTAGGAAAGCATCCTCCATCCTCATTTTCTCCTCTTCTTGTCGCTGCGTCTGTCACGCGCTTGAATACCACTGCACAGCTATATCTTTCCAATACGGCTGAAGTGTTCCCAGTGCTAAGTCCATCGTCTGCAGGTGGAGTGATAAAAATCAGTGATTCGGTTATGGATGTGTCCGAGGGGTTCGGAGTCGCATGCTCAGAGATAACCAGTGTGAGAGTGTACTCTGGATGAGAGAATGTCAGGTTGAATGGGGAGTCGTAGATTATACTGTCAATCTTGTATGGCGAGGTCGCATTTGCCGTGGCGTTGAACTGGGATATATATGATGAAGAGATGTTTGGCAATTGCGTGTAATTGTAAGTTCCAACATCCGCTGCCTGCGCTACACCGAAGGCCAGGAGTGTGGTCGTCAGTTTTGACTTCATGGTTTGTCTTTCAATAGAAAGTTGTGTTTCCCAATGCTATATTTGACGGATGATCTCCAAACCGTAATCCGAAGCGATGCGGCATATCTATATACATCAAGCACTGCTAAATCAAAGCTAAATCCTTCAAGCATCAGCCTCAACCGCTAGAACATATCGTGCGTCTACAGCAAAGTTTACGGACTAGCGAATGTGGTTCTAGCGTCAGGGGCAGGGCTGAGGCTTATGCTGACATCGGAATTCTTGGCGTGACGGCACAGTCTGATGATTGTTCAACTCGTCACTTTCTCGTCTAGCAAGCAATGTGGACATAGAAAATCGCTAAATGATCTGATCAAAAGGCAGTTGGCTCTCAAGCGTGCCATCACGACTTGTCTTTGTGGTGGGTTTGGGGTTAGGTGGGGGCGGGAATTGCTTAGCGAGACTGAAATACTTCCTGAGGATTGTTGCTCTGAAACTTGATTCCAAGTCAATGAGGCGAAGAGGTCGCTCTCAACCTATAGAAACCATATATTCTGCCCAATCGCTCGATTGGCTAAAGCAACTACCTCGCACTTCGCAATCATCAGCCTCGCTCGCTAAATCGGCCTATAAAGAAGCCACTGACCTTTCAACCCCACCCTGCTGAAGAACGTCAATCTATGTACGTGCATCTTTCGATAATCCAGATCAAGCAGACAGCCTTAATCTGACAACTTCTCAATGTGTACCAGTCCCGCTAAGCTCTGTCCACCTTGTTCATCCCTGGGTCTCCAGCGTGATGATTTCGAGCGGCCACCATTCGAGCCAGAAGGCAGGTACAACAGCCTCGTCTTGTCAGGCTCCGTGGGCTATCTCCAGGAACAGAAAAATTTATGCCCCCTCTGCTACTTAATACTCGAAGCGCTATCTAAGAATGAAGGGCAGTCCCTGGACGAGCAGGACGATGATACCCAGTGGGAGGTGACATGGAGCCAAAACAATCAAGAGTATGACCCCGACAGCAGCGAGGCTGAAGATCTGTACGGGTCTGGGCTATACCCTAGATTGAAAGTGGAGGGAAGTCATGTTGATCATTGCGTTCAATTAATGGATGCATCAACTACAAAAGGGTTCTTGAGAGGTAGGGAGATTCCCGAGACGATTGATCCCGACATGATAAAGCGGTGGATGGAAAGATGCGCAAAATTGCACGGGGAAGATTGCAAACAAACTTTTCTTAGGGTGGGACCACACCCAGCCTCATCGATGGACCTCATGGTGATTGATGTGAACAAGAAATGTCTTGTCAACATGCCATCCGGAGCGAAATACGTTGCGTTGAGCTATGTATGGGGCCAAGCAAACTTTCTCACCACGCTCAGATCTAATGTATCGGAATTCCAAGAGCAAGGAGCTTTCTCCAAGATTATACCTCCACGTACTATTCAAGATGCAATTGAACTTACTGAGGGGATTGGATTTCAATATCTCTGGATCGATGCTCTGTGTATCGTGCAAGACGAGGATGAGTCGAAAAGGCTCCTCATCTCCAATATGGATGCAATATACGGTCACGCAGCGCTCACAATCATTGCTGCTTCGGGCACCAATGCAGACGTTGGTCTAGGCGGTTTCAAAAGCCATTCTGCAGAGAGACAAATTCCCAGCAGGGTCATGGGGCCTGGCTGGAAGCTGGGAGTGTTCACTGCCTTCGATGCCGCACTCATGTATTCTACCCATGCGAAAAGAGGATGGACGTAAGCTATCACCATCTTAATCACACCGGAGTAAAAAAAGCTTACAAATTTGACAGGTATCAAGAAGGGTGCATGTCACCACGGTGCTTAGTGGTTCTCGACGGAAAAGCCTTCTTCTCTTGCCGGGAGTCTATTTGGCGAGAGGACGTCATGGCAGAAGTTGATGGCGTGAAACCATTCGAAGGAGCCAATATCCTTGGGAGGACGCCTTCTCTCTGGCAACTGCGGAGATATTCACAGACGGTCGAAGCGTATACAATGCGTCAGCTAACCTATCGATCTGACATTCTGAACGCATTCTCGGGTATTGCGAAAGCAATGACCGCTTCGATGGCATCAACAAGAATGTTCTACGCTATGCCAGCTATGGCCTTCGATTGGTCCATACTCTGGACAGGCCACTTGAGTTTGAGAACCTCGAAACGTCAACCGGGGTTTCCTAGCTGGGCCTGGGTTGGTTGGGAGGGCGAGATATCGATGGCGGGAGATATCTATAACTCTTTCGATCACTGCTGGCTGTTGACACGAACTTGGATTGATTGGTACATCGTCCTTGAGGATGGTGAAATTGGTCTTCTATGGGACCCTGAACGAGACCAGAGTACTGTATCGCCTCTGGAAGTGAGTGACACAAGGAGTGACGAAGATGGTTCCCACAAAGGCGAAGAAGGCGTTGAAACTGATGAAAGTGACGAGGAAGATGACGAAGAGATGTGTCCTACGTACGGCAGCCCATCACCGGACAATCCTTACGGGCGAGAAGTGAAGCCTCAACTTCTCTATGCTCTTCCAGAAAGGCCGGATCTGAAACAACTGAGGCCATCTCACACGCATCAGTCACCACCTGGTACCCTCATATTCTCAACTGTTATTGCTAGTTTCAAGGTCGAGCCTACCAGTTCTTCCATATCACTTGGGAGGTTCGTTTTCAAGATCCGTGATTCCAGTAATCGTATTTGTGGTTTCTTTTGGGACGAGTCAGAATATCTCGCCGCTGAAGAGTATCCGCAGCATGTCCGAGAAATCCTTTTGCTTTCTCAGGCCTCGCCAGGAACAGCAAGTATGTTCAGGCTGGAAAGTGCTGAGTTTCACGAGGAATATCAGGTATGTAAGACGGAAGAAGAGGCGTTCAATGCGTCAGCGAATGGTCAGGATGTGGATGGAGAAGAAATTATCAGTGATTGGCATAGCTGGGATTTCTTCAATGTGATGCTGGTGAATAAGGTCAACAAGACAAACGGGATTGTCTTTGATGGTCATGAGATTTGTGAATATGAACGCGCTGGAATTGGGCTTCTACACAAACAAGCCCTTGCTCATACAATAAGCCCAGCTCCCCATTGGAGTATGGTTCATTTGCGATAAATATCAGAGCAGCATCATTAGGTATCAAGTTGGATACTCAATATAGATAGAAGCAATTCAGAGACAGATCAAATTCACTTCCTCGCTGGGCAGCTGATATGATTATTGCACACCGATATCAGACGGGAATGCGGCATTCCAATGCCTTTCCAAATGCGAATGGACCCCACCCACTCCTCGTATTATGACAATCGGGCAAGTCATGCCGACACGATTACTATCCGACGTGCAGAAAATTGAGAAAGTTCTATGCAAGTCTTGAGTCCGCGCCTGTCTACTTTCACCGAGCACGACTCTGTTCGGACGGCCTTCCTAACGTGGTAATAGTTTGCTCCAGTTAAAACCTATTGTGAGACCCTGAATCGGCTCAACAAGCACCCCATCCAAGAGATCAACATGCTTCATGTAACGCTATGTACAGAGCCAAGTTCAAGCAAGCTTTAAAATAAGCTTGTACTGAAGTAGCGTTGAGCTTCCAGGCGGCCCGGTGCGCGGGGTTGAGCATTGTAATCCGCGCTGGTGCCGTTCGGAACATCGGATACGAAATTCCCAATATCTTCGCATCTCAGTTCGCATCTCAGAGCGCTTCAAGACTCCTTCAATTCATGACTACTTTAACTGGGCATCACTGTTGCTCGACAGTGTAAATCATGACCAGCTCCTTGTTCAAATGTCTTTGGCAGCATTTTGAATATTGTACGGCATGTCCGTCAACTGCAAAACGTGATGTTGGTTCGCTAACAAGCTAGTGAACAGCCTATGCTAGTAGTCTATGTAGCCGACATATCGTATTGCCTGTATAGGAAGCTGGAGGACCTCAATAATAGCCTTGCAAGAACTTCGCAGATGCAGATCGTTGCATCGCGCTCCAACGGTGTCTGAAGTCGGACCTTGATGGGTAGACGAATAACGCAAGACGATCAAGTGGAACAGAGAGAGTGTCCAGCTGCAGTAGTCGGGCCCATCCGGAGCAGAAAGAAGTATAAGTATAGCCATTTTCACTGCTTCGACTGGGCTATCGTGAGCTTAGGCGTCGAGCATGAAAGCCTCAAGCATTGAAAATTGCTAGGACTTGTAAGCCACCAAGTAGGGTTTCCTGCTCTGATTAACCTGAAGTACAGAAACGAAACACTGTATCCTGGCAGACTCATCTCCCGCTTCGTAGACATCAAACTTGGACCCAACGGCTTCTCCGTCATTCAGCCAATCGACAATCTCATACTATGGCTCGCTGGAACTTTCACCAACGCATTGCGGTGTTCTACATCTACTTGATTACTTCCATCCTAGCCGAGCCAATTGTTCAATCCCCTGTTGCTCGGCGCGGCATCTTCGGGGATCTTCAGCCGGTGAAGTATGACCAGAATGGCGAACCTGTAGTTCAGGACATCACCAAGTCAGCTGAACCACTTCTCGAGGTCTCTAACCACATCCAGGTGGGAACCTCATCAATCTTTTGTTAAAAACATGCTTATCTTACCACCAGAACCATCTCGGCGAGTGGCACGATGTCCGTTCCCTCGGCGGTCCAATGGCCATGAAATGGCTCTCTCTCCACAGCGACGGCCACCCAAACACTACCGTCAAATGGTCGAACGGCACTCACGTCGCACCGCACCAAGTCCACGAGATCATCCAACTTGCCAAACGGTGGGGATGGGGAGATGCCGCCATCGAGTTGACACTCTGGGGCACTCGAGCCTTTACCGTTACGAACGTCGGTCTTGTAGCTGGTTTTGCCGCCGCTGTTGTGGCCGGTTTGATCGGCTATGCAGGTTACGCTCTTGCTCATGCCATCAATCCCGGTACCAAAGTCGAGAGTGGAAACAACCAGAAACGAAATGTGCTGTCGAATAGGATGGAGAAGCGAAACAACTTCGAGCCCAATGTCTTCTATCGCCAGCAAGTTGGCAATCAAGCAGATACCGGGCATTGGCCATCGACTGCAGACATGCAAAATGCGGTTCACTCCTCTCTCCAAGATATGGCCGATCATGACTGTGAGTACCTGCGCTTGGTTACCGTTCTTGTAGTCTTGTTTTCTCTTTTCACTTAGCATGTACTGATTCGATATCTGATAGACCAAGGGGCTTGTTACGATGCTGTCATCAACCTTCCAGTCTATGGTCCAGGTGAAGGATGTCCAATCCAGGAATTCGGCCAGCTCGGATTCTGCTCTTGGCCCAACGGAGGGTCTTGCACCACCCCGTCTTGCCAATTGAACATCGGCCAGAGCACTCAGTGCAATGGCGATAGAGCCGCTGATGGGCAATATGGAAAGTGATTGCAAATCGCTACATCGGAGGTGACTTCAGAGGGATGAGCAACTGTAGGAAGATATTTCAGCAGGTGTGAGGATGCTGGGCACTCGTGTAAATGCATTGGTTTTGGCTTAACAAACGGGCACGTTGTAACATCTGGCTCATTGCAACATTTACGTCCTCGAATACGTGATACCCGTACCTGATATTTTTCCGCCGGTGCGACTTCAGGAGCTTGCCTCCACCGTACTCCGTGACATTCCTTTGTCAAACTTTGCTTGGAGGCAGGCTCAGAAAGCCCGATGTTCAATTGCAAAGTGATTATAAATCTTGCCGAAGCGTGACCAGCAGCATCAGGCGTCTGACAGTGTAGTGAAACAAATTTTCCCCGGCTCTAGGTCCAATTACTTCAAATCACGTCGTGACCGAAAGGTTCTTCTGCTCATAGATTGTTAGACCTCTACAAGAATTGACTAAAAAAATTGTTATTTTGTTAATTTTAGCTATTTACCTATCAGGAGCTTTCCGAAGCTTTCATTTCGTCGAAAGTCCTTCCGAAAAGTCTTGTTCGAGACATGGAAATCTTAGATGTTAGGGGTCTTCGAGTGATATGCACGGAGCGATGAGTAAACAGAACTTTAAAACATTCGCGCTTGTCGTCAATGTCAAAATTTAACTTCACTGCCACACAATACAGACTCAGCTTGCATGAGATGCAATTAAGTTTGGTTTCTTAGGAGAACATACATTTTGCAGTTAAAGCCACCAATGAGATATAATAATATACTGAGAGCGATCTGAGCCCTGACGATCGCAAAACAACTAGTGCAGTGCTTCAACATTGTGGACCTTATACTTTTAAATCTGTGAACTTTGAGCTTGTTACTGAATACTGTGTCAAATGCGAAAAGCCAATACACTTTCGAAATTTGATTAGAATGCACCACCTCCGAAACCCAATTAGAAGGCAGCTATAAAGTCCGCGTATCCTTCCTCCTTCTTGCTCTCACCAACCTCTCAAAGCCACTTCACAAGCCTAAGCAAACAATCAATCAAACCCGAGCACCTATTTCCTTAAAACATCCACGCCAGCAAAATGCTTCTCAAACCCCTCACCATCATCCTCTCCCTCCTCGTGGCATCCGCCCACATGGCTGCAATTCCATCGCCGTAAGTTCACCCTCTGTGCTCACCCCCCACCCCACTCCCACCCCCTTTCATCCCCATATACCACTCACACTCACACACCCCAATAACAGACAAGACACAATCCCCAACTGTGGCGACCCAGAGTTCCGACGCTCTCTCACCCATCGACAGGTCCCCGCCTGCCTCGACCCAGAATTCCGAGTTCGTCGCTCGGTCGAGCACGAGGAGAGATACATTGAGCCTGAGAAGAGACAAGATACCATTCCGAACTGTGGAGACCCTGAATTCCGCCGTTCTGTGGAAATAAATGGCAAGAGACAGGTTCCTGCTTGTCTTGATCCGGAGTTTCGGGTTTGAGAGGATGGGAAGGCATATGAGGATGTTGAGATAGCGAGTGGAAGAAGGTGTGAGGGGCAAAATGTTCAAGAATAAAGTTGGGTCAGTGAAACTGTTTCAGACAGATGGGAAAGGCAGAATGTAGTGGAGGGAGAGGCTGTTGGAAGACGATAAATCACTTTCTTGGAAGGTAGAGGTTGCTTTCTTTGAAAAGAGGAAATTGGTCGGACAGTGAAATTGACATTCTCTTATTAAGCGCGAATTCTTATATACACAAGATTAAGAATTAAGTTTTCCCTGTACCAGTGCAACGCATTCTTCTCATTCGTGGACTTCCGGAGACATCCATGTCATAACAATAACCTTAACCGGCCTGGTACAAGAATGGACCGGCAGCAACGTGAGGGTTGACCATGGACAAGTTGAATGCCGTGTATGGCATGTTTGCATCAGTAAGTGCGATGAACATCGTACCTATTCCGCATTAGCAAAATTCGCAATTATGAGAACTATTCAAAACATACCATTGATAGCTGGATCCCCCTCATAAGTGCTCACATCCGGCTGGATAGTCTGACCATAGTTCTTACCGTCACGAGCAGTAATGTTCGTCAAAGGCGAATACGTGATGTTCAACTGGCTGACCCAGAGAACCCACTCCGGTGCACCAGCGCTTGTAGCAGTGATGTAGCTATTATTTGGTCCGACAGCCTGGCCTGGGTTGTCCCACTCAAGGAAGACTTGACGACCTGGGTACGACAGTGGAATGGAACGGTTCTGGCTGATAGCAGCAGTGCAGTCGAAGCCAGTGACATTATTACCAACACAACTCTCGTCCGCAGGAGGATCGGAGCTGGGAGCAGCAGGACCGAAACCGGTCGTCTCGTTGAAGCCAGTCTGGGTGGCGTTGCGGCGCGCGCTGTTTGGCTGGTTAAGAGCCGTCAAAGCGGGGAAGTTCTGCCAGACCAATCTCTTGCTGTTTGCTGGGCAGGATGAGATATACGGAGCGAGGAGAGTCCATGCCCATGATTGTGGGATACCAGTCTCGAACCATACGGGCATTGGGAACAAGCCGGAGAACTGGCGGAAGATCATTTGTTGACGAGCTTCAGTAGCGATGGACTGGTCGAGGAGCTGAGCAACCTCGCGAGAGTCGAGATGAGCTTGGAAACCCCAAACACCAGACTCGCCGAAACGAGTCAGCTTCTGGGTGAAGTCGAATGCCTCGTGAACAGTGGTGAACGGATAGTTGTACGTGCACTGAGGAGTTGCTCCACCGGGGCCACCAAGCAAGTTGGATAGCAGGGTGGCGTGTCCGGACTCTTGATCAGCCATAAACTCGATGAGGAATCTATCGCTGGGAGTAAGTCCTGCAGCAGTAAACTCCTCCTCGGAGAAAGTAGCGAGGATGTTGTGGAAGAGATCCAACTCAATCCACTCCTGGTAAAGACCGAGGAGAATAGACTGATAGTCGAAGTCGGATTGCACGCGGTAGACTGGCTCAGTGCCATTTGTGCCAAGACCACCAGCTGGTGTATATGGAATTGGCTGCTGGTCGTGCAGAGTTCCATCTGGGCTGTATGTTGCTGTTGGGTTTGGTGGCAACATTGGGATAGCAGTCCCAGCCGGTGAATTGCTGAGGGCACCGGTTGTGGTTGGTGTGCCAGAGTATGGGCCGTGGGATGTTACTCCCGTGACCTGACTGCTCACAATCGGAGGGACGGCATTGGTAGCCCCTGGAATCTCAGATGCTGGAATTCCGGCATATGAGGCAACGGAAGACACAGCAGCGCTGTTGACGGAAGGTTCTTGTGGGTATGAATATGTTCCGAACGGCGAAGCTGTCGAGGGCTTTGCGGTTGTCGCCGATCCAGCAGGTCCCTGAATCTGACCGTCAGAAATCTGGCTCACAGGAACAGCAGTCGGAACTTGTAGCTGTCCATCTGTAATTTGGCTGACCTGTGGAAGTGCAGAAGCTGCGGCAATGAAACCAGCAGTTAGTCCTGCCTTGAAAAACATAATGAAGTCGGTTTGAAAATGTTATGGGATGAATGGCCGGCTTCGAAGGAAGGACGAAGCACCATAAGTAATTTTTCAGAAGCAAGCTCTCTATGCAGATATGTCATTGCCACAAAGCCAGTCCATGATAGTATGACGACGATAGACTTGTAATTGAGGTGCTCGAAGTGCCGCTACTCCACAGGGGAAGGGGCCGTGATCTCAATTGGCTGCATCTGCCCATGTCTAGTATATTGTCCGGAGGCTGCAATAAAAAAGTATGGATATCGACTAACATATTGGCGCTAGCAAGGTAAATATCAGTACATAGATCTTTGCATAGATATTGAGTCTGACAGCATGATGTTGCTCCGATCTTCGGGACGAACATCTGGCACTCGCCACTTTGGAAAAGGACCCCGACAGTCCAATTGAAGGAATTCAAGCCCTTGGAAGAGCAAACTCAACATCTTGCTGGGTCTGGAGATATTGCCAAAAACGAATATGCAATGACTTCAAGACTTTTCTTGACCGGGAACGTCATAGTCAGGGCAGCATGCGCTAATGCACCTGTTGAGCCTCGCTTCCGGGCGGAGTAAAAATTCCGGGACCCCAGCTCAAGTCTGCCCAAAGCTTACATCACCCTCACGAATCAAAATTTCCTGGGGTGATTGAATTGGCTCTAGCGGAATAATGTCATCGGTTGGTGTAGTACTGCTGTTGAATCATCTGGTGTTCGGATTCTTTTGCGACAGCTGAGACCCCGAGAAAGAAAAACAGCTAGTTCCTCAGCTTCCTAGCATCCCAGATCGGATGCTTGCTTCCTATTTGCTAGAAGATGATGGGATTCCATCTTCCCCATACTGACTCAGTCGAGCGTCATTGCCGCTGATCCAAAATTGAAGCCGAATTTAAGCCCATATGTCACTGTACCCACGTGGCAGACATGAAGAAGCTCCGGAAGAGACCTTGAGCAATGGGAGCATTCCGTAATTCCAAATCTCGCATATGCATCCGCAGATAATCAAACATTACGTGAAATGCTCTGGTAGTCTATCGAATTATCCATAGAAACGACTCGTCAAAGCGATCGAAGTTAACGGTCGGCCTCTGTTCTCGCTTTGCTTGGTACTTTCCCTCCGATCTTTTCAATCCCCTGAAAAACAGGTACCAGGTTTTTAAAATCATGACAAGGGCGTGGTGTTGATCGCAGGACCGGCAGTCAAGGTGCATATCCAAGGTAGTTGTGCTTAGTTGACAAATATATGGAGGAGGGTGGACTGAAAAACCGCATGACGTTCTTGATTTAGACGGTGGTCAATGCACTGCATTAAGCTTCGAGCCGAACGCCGCTCACCCTCGAGCCCTGTTATTAGCAAACCATTCACAATGCTGTCCTATTCCGTGATGCATCAAAGATTCAAAGTAAGAACCCGAGAAGGCTCAAAGCCAATGATTCAAGAATATTTCTTTTTTTTCTGGCATTAAAGTTTTCTAATTTGTTTTCATGCTATGTGCTTTTGGTGAATTTTGTGAAGCCTACTGTTCAGAAGGGGACCAGCGATTCCGGTGGACAAAGTGTCTCACCACCGAGATTGACGCTGTATGGCCACGCAAACGCCTTAGACAAAAGCTGTTCTCCCACAATCAAATGACTGAACGATGGAGGCCCCAGGTCAATTGCCTAATTCTCCAAAGTATGTCAAATGGCTGATGCTCCAGAAATCTCATGCTCGGAGACAACCGGTGCACCATCATTTATCGCACAATATCCGCACCCATCATCTACAACACGCTACTGATCGCTTGCGTTTCTTCCACGTCTTTGCTGATTTTGTGCGTCCCAGCTTCTCTCGTTGACTTCGCATGTGCTCGATATGGGATCCCAGTACCGGAGATCTAAGATTGTCCACGACTTTGTACGCGTCCACAAAGTTGACGGTTGTGCACGCTGAGTGGGTATAGCATGACACATGTGCTTCGCCCGCCGGCGTAATATGCAATATCTCCAAGTCTGCAACCATGTCGGCGAAAATCTCGAGATCTATGTCTGGCATGCTGACAAGCTCGTTAACGGACTTCTGGTACAGGCCTTTGGACATGAGAGAACGCATCAAACTGCCGTGTATCACGGTGTCGCATGCAACTCGAACTTGTGATGAGACTTGCACCTGGCAAAAATGATATCTGGGGCCATGCGAACTCACAGCTGCCTCGTAACGTGATAGTTCGGCGCTCGGAATCTTGATGATATCCTCCATCGCTTCTCGCCAAACATCCAGAATACTTTCTGTCTAGCTATCAGTAAGTTGTCTTTCTGAACAAATCGCATCATAAGGCACTTACCTAGAAGTCCAGGAGGGAGAAGGTCGTCTATTCTGGTTCCGAAAGGGTCTATAAGCTGGCCATCTTTGTTGTATTTGCAGAGGAGCACTAGTGTATTGGCGGCCATCTTGAAAAACTTCTCATTTCCGAATACCCAAGCAATTGAAAGGCGTGCTGCATAGTTTCTTTCCATCCAGCTGACAAGCTTGTGACAGCCAGCTCTCGACCAAGGGAGCAACGATGCCAACGCACTGATATTGCTCACACAACGATGCTACTTGGCGGAGGATGTCAATCCTTGGAATAGCTGGCACCTGCTGGAACTTCAAATGCTTGATATTGAGGAGTATCAAAAGAGTCTCTCCATCGTCCTCTTAGTATTCGATGGTCTTCTGTTGATGGGCACTGCTCTGGCTGCTTCCGTCTTGAGAACCCTAAGGAGGAAAGATGAACTTCTTGAGAACAGGGCTTGCTCGAGAGACCGATTGAGAGCACACTAGGCCTTCGATACAGGCGCCTTTGTACGTGACGAGGATTTTAGTATCGCCTTCTTAAAAGACGACGGCATTTGCGGGAGTGGGGCCATTGACCAGCAGATCTCTGCTCGATTTCGACGCGTCTATAGTGGTGGGAACGTTGTTCATCTTTGTAGCTGATCTGGAAAGAGGTGTTTCTGATTGTCGAGTCGTCGAGATCAGGTCTTGGAAGAGGGTGAAGAACTTTGATCTTGTTGGTAAAGTTCTCGTGTCGTGATTGCCATTTGAGGTATGGACAAATGCCGTTAGGCCTGCCACGTTTAATGAAGCAACGCGACTGCCTTCAATGCGTCAGTGAATCGGCAAGGCATTTGGAGGTAGAAATCAATTTTGGTTTCAACATATGAGGCTGTCCAGGTCTATTTTCTGCTCTATTACGTAGCATTGCAGAGTCATGAATGACTTACCTGAAGGGTGCCATTGAATACATTGATACATCCAGGTCTCCATTTCTTATCAGTGATTACTGCTGTTTCTCGGGCTCCCATGTGATCGGTCCCGCCTTATTCCTCAACTTCTTGTTTTACCCCTCCATATGAACTTTGTGACAAGTTAGACTGGCGTGCGAATACTGTCCAAGATCGCATCGACCTGGTTAGAGAACCTCCCGGGTTTGCACATCAGATGTTCACCGTTGGTCACGTAATGCCATCTAGTCATTGAAACATCGACTCCACTGATGATCTCTGCAGTCTCGTCGATGGTCCGCTGCATATTATTAGATTTGTACTGGGTCCATTCCTTCACAGTATGTATGTTCGGAAGTTCTAGATGTGGACTGAGTGTGCTGTCGTCGAATCCATTCATAATCGAGTTTAAGAACGAAAGTCCCCAGAGTCGACGAGTAGTCGAATCAGCTGAGACCAATTTGCACGTGGATTTCTCGTCGACCTTGACAGCATGCAAGCAATCTCTGAAAGATCTGTAAGGAACTCTCAAGAGGCGACTCAGAGACTTCCTACGGACTTCTACAATTGGTTCATATCAATATTAGTGAAATTCTTTCTAGACTTTGTAATACGAGTAGGATACACATACCGAGAGCTCCATGCGGCAGTATGCGAGGCAATTCTTGGTGGCCTGCGAGGGACAGCTCTCCGTTGTCATCGATCTTCAGATCGCGTAGAATGCAAGATGCCGATTTCTGCAATGATCTCGTACGTCCAAAGATCCACGAGATCAGCATCCACTTGGCGTACTCTTTCCCACAGCAGTCTTGATCCTCGTTCTTGATCCAACCAGACCGCCAGGGGCTCACCATCTCGGCACAGTCATACTGATCACAGAGAATCGCTACCTAGTAGAACAACGATGTCGACACTGTCAGAGGTATTTCTGAGAACTTGGTGTGTGCAATGTTGAAGAGGATCAACAATGCCTCGGCATTGTCTTTTCTGCAATCCATTTTTGGTTGGGGGATTTGCTGAGTGCTGCTTCCGGTATGCTCGCTTTTCTCCAGTGACTTGCCATGGGGGATTGAGGAAGTTCCTCCATACTGGACTACAAAGTGAGAGCGCGTGTGACGAGAGAATTGCGGTAACCTCGGTGTTCTTGTAGGTGATGAGGACGCGCGCATCAGCCAGTGGGAACTCGAAAGGGTTTGGTGGACTGTATGCCTTCACTCGACGGTTCTTCGATCGGACCGTAAGAGTATCGTTCAACATGATGACGGATTCTTCTTACTGGTGTGTTGTTTTTCGATTGGTCAGGTTTCGAGATCTGGTATCGAGGATTTGTTGTCAGCTGTGCTTCGAGAACAACACCTGCGTGGAAGGATTAGTTTTTCATTGAGACCTGACGTGCGACCTCAAATCGGTTGTGGATCATTCAGGAAAACCTATATAATGTTAATGCCATTAGTCGATTTGAACCCAATTGGCCCAATTGGGGTTTATAGACTTCGCATGACAATGCGTGCGTCGAAAGTCGAGTGACATATATGAAACTTACAAGGCGGACTACTTGAGAGTCATAAGCTTCACGGCGCATGCTGCGAAAGAGTTTGATGCTCTCAGGTCCATGACCCATGACAGACTGAGAGTTTGCAACGCAGGTCGTGAGAGTTTCATGAGTTATCCGGGAACCCATGATTTACTCTCAAAGCATTCCTCAAAACCCTGGCAATCCGTCCACAAACGCACCAAAATACTGTCTCCTAGACACGCCATAAAATATTGTGTCAAGAATTGTTATTTCAGTGCGGTTTTCCCAAACCTGCGCCTGACATAAGCAAATCTGATTATCCATTCCAGCCAAACATTCGCACTCGATCACTTGATATCTTTGTCTTCACCATGGAAGAACCTCAATATAGCTCCCGCAACTAGCAATCCATCATGATCCAGTCCAGCCTTCTCCTTCGCCTCTTCCGCCTGCTTCTCATCCTTGATCAACCCCTTCTCAAACCTCGAATCAACATGCTTCTTCACCATCTGCTCATCATAACCCAGATGTCCTTGGCTCGTAAACAACCTCTCTCGAATGTAAACTCCCTGGATTGGTATCGTTTCTGAGCTTCCCCACACCGTAACTGACGAATTATCCGCGATCAGCCCCTCGGACGATGACGAGGTCGGCGCATCGACCACGTGATCTACATGCATTTGGTGGAGGAAAATCTTATCTTTCGTCCTGAAAAGTGCTTCTCCGGTAGATGTGAGATTTATCTGAGTATGTGAAAGCTCCCATTCCTCTCCTGGAGATGGTTCGACTTTGGATCCCAGAGCGCGGCAGAGAATTTGGTGGCCGAAACAGACGCCGCTGAAGCGCATTTCAGGATACTTCTTCCACGCAGCTAGGAATTTTGTCAGCCAGAACTTCGAGGAAGTCATTTATATAATATAAAGTAAAAAGTAAGACCTGAAAGAACTTGCGTCTTCGGCGCTCTCATGTGCACGCTTGGGGCGAATCGAAGAGTGGACTTACAACGAATCCATTGTACCAGCTTCCATATCCATTCATCATCACCATGGGCATCATACTTGCTCCCAGTAATCAATACAGCGTCGATTTCCCCAACATCAGCTACATCTGGAATCTTGCCTCCTTCAGGCTCGACAACGAACTTCATCACCGTCTCGAGTTTCAAAGGTGGTTCATGATCTTGGCCGGCTTTCGAGAAGAGTGAGTGAAATATATCTCCAAATGTTCCCTTCCTCTCGCTCGTTGATTCGAAAGTTTGATCTGTTTCCAGAACGAGAACTCGAATCCGGTCTGGATGTGAAGATCCTGTGGCATTTGTTGTGAATGATGCCGTAGTCATGATGAAGTTGCGGATATATTAAACCTTGAGACCGAGGAGTTATTGCTGGACTTAATGTTCTAGAAGATGAATCTAAAGCTCGAACGTTTGAAGACATTCGTGGTCCTGGAAATATTTATGTTCCGGGTATCGGGACATGAGGCGACTTCGGGAAGCCACCAGACGTAATAGCGTCCCTCAAGAGGCTCGGCGCAAAGACATCATGACGTTCATAATTGTCCAAGTCTGCAGTCAAGGGACAGAACCTGGAATTTTGACTTGAGTATTCTTGAGATTTCCTTGCACTTTCGTGGAATTTCCAGTAGCACGGAAAGCGTCTGACTAAGGTACCTCAATTGATCTATTGGCTCGTCACGAAGTTTAGACTCGTCTGCCCCAGACTCGATATTCAGGGGCTGCGACCCTATATTTTAAGCGAGAACCCTGGAAATCCCCACTGCTGGTCCCCGAAACTGGTAGGGCTGAAGCAGTATGGAAGAATTGTCACAATCAGCAATTCAGTATGTAGCGTCATGGCTACTGCCATCTATGTACCCAAATCCTCTCATTCCCACTGATATTCAACTTCCATACCGAAACCACCAAAAACAGCAGTATCTTCCAGAACGACGGACCGCTGATCCCCCCAAAAAACCGAAGCTCGTTCTCAGATCATGCTCAACTTTCCTGCTTTGACCCTCCCGTACTCTTCACTACTCCTCCAAGCCCCGCTGACGAGCCATGTGTATCTTCTGAGCCTCCATTACCGGATTTTCGATTCTTCTCATGACCCTAGCAACATCTTCGTGGAAGTTGATCTTTCCGCATGTGAGGTGCGTGTGAAAGTAGTAGATGTGGATACTTTCAATTGCTGAAGCGACCTCATCAACACTTAGATAGACTTCCTCGGCAGGCTTGATCGGCCAAAGTCCAGCAAGCTGCATGCCACGTGTGAGGCTTCCCCAAGAGATCGCATCACAAGCGTTATCCTCGCCGCTGACATCTCCCAATTGGCAGAGGTTGTCGTTTGTTCTCTCGTATTTGGCGACCATGTTGGATGGAATGGCAAGGAGTTTCGCGACGGTCTCTTTCCGAATGCGGCGTATGTTCTCTGTAATCAAGTTAGAGGCTAACTACACAAAGTGGCAATAGCTAATGATCGGGATCCGGAGACCTTACCATCAACACCAGGAGGGAATGGCTCGGACCACAACCAGCCGTACTTGTTCAGTAGCTGTCCATCTTCGTTGGTCTTTACTTCAGTGACGATCATCCTCGCCACTTTCTCGAACTCTTCCTCCTGTCCGAAAACCCAATGGGTGTAGAGAATCTGCTCCGCCAATGGGTATTTGCTCCTCAGCTCCAGGTTATCGGTCCAGGTCTTGAGCCACGGTTGAACGAGCTCGACGCAGAGATATTTCTCGCACAGCTTAGCGACTTCAAGCAGCAAGCTAAACTGGAGTCGTTGGGGTACGAGGCGATGCTTGAGGTGGACTATCTTGAAGAGGACCAGAAGAGCTTCTCCATCATCCTCTCTGAAGTCTATTTCCGCGAAAGGTGACTGAGAACAGCTCGATATGGTCGGTAGTGGTGGAGATTTTGGGAGGAGCAGGAATGACGAGGCTACCTTCCAAGGTGGATACAAGAACTTCTTCCAGACCGGACTGCCGAGTGCAAGGGCTTGTGAGCACATCAATCCGCCAAGAGGCTTCTCCTTGTATGAGACTAGGATCCGAACATCGCCGGCATCGAACAGGAAGGGATTTGAAGTTGAAGAGTTCCGGCGCGCCATCCCCAATCCTTGGCTGGGAGAGGAGCTAGGGCTTGAGGTATTGCTCATCTTGACGAGGGTTGAGGCAGGGGCCGTACTGCCAGAGGAATTGGGTTTCGTAGCTGTGGTCGTGGTCGAGGTCGAGATTCAAAATTGGTCGTTAGCAAGGAAGAAGAGTGGATTCAGGGCAGGAAGAGTCAACCTAATGAGCCCTATCCAAGTCGCAGCACTGTCCTGATTATTGTCATTGTTTAAGCGAGATTAGCTCGAGTAAAATTGTCTTTTGGGCGACGGGCCATTCACTCGAAAGCTGCACTACGCTACTTCTGAAACTCGGATTCCTTTGTTGGAAGCTTTCTTTGTTCAGTAATATGGTCAGGTGAAAGTGGTCGACCTTGTGAGAACAAATCACATCAAAGAATGAACCATGTTCCGCGGTTGAACGAATTGTATGTATATATTTCTACTTGGAAATCAGATTTGTCTTGTAAATGACCCGCCCTTCCGTACCGACTCTCTGAAATTCTACCTGGGTCACGGCCAAGTCTGCGTGATAGCTCTATTGGTTATATATACATGCCATCCTGGAAAGGTTTTACAGAAGTTACTGCTTTCTATTCTGGAGTACTCTGCCGAGGTTCATGCCGCCAGGATCAAATGTAGAAATGAATTTCACTCTGAAACTCCCAGCAAGCTGGATGAGTTAGAGACAACCGAAGAGACTCTTCGCCAAATAGAATTGGTTTGGGTGTTTGAGTAGTTCAAATATACAGCGCTGATTAACATCGCAGTGCTATGCGATCAGTACGACTGTGTAAGGATGACCAAGCCTTGGGTTGAGGACTGGTTGAAGGGAGAAGAATTGTTGTCCCTCAAGCCTGGAAATGAGAACTCGCTCTTCATTGCGTGGGTTTTTGGCAGAGCGAAGATATTCGAAGACCTGGCGAATCACCTGATTCGAAGCATCCGTGTCGATGATGAGGGCTGCTGTCGGAATACACAAGACGGGCCCTTAATAAAACCTCTTTCTGCCGGGATTATTGGTCAGTGCTTCCGCTCTTTACTTTGAACACGACTGACTAGCTTCTCAGAGCCCATCACGGGTATTCACAAAGAAGTCATCCGTCAGCTGCTAGCACCAGGATACAGCGACTTCGAACTGTATGATAGCAGGAAACGCTTGATCTGCCAGCGCGGGAAGACCAGAGATAACAGAGCTGCTTGTGACGCCTCGATCTACTACTCTCTCAGTATATCACCTGTTCGAATGGGTCTCTTGTCACTGAAGCTCCCCATTCAGATCCATACAATGTAAATGAGCTTTGTAGCAAGCTCCGAAGCATCACAATCGAACGATTTGACCCGACTCACATGTGAGGGCCGACGTGCAAGTACACTGAGAACATCCGACGCACCTTGATGGCGATCCCCAGCCCGGTCAAGACCTTTCATGCCGAGCATATGAGGCGTCAGCGAGAAGCTTTGGCGTGAAGATTGTGAGACTAGGTAAAATGTGATCTGGCCGTGGTCTGCTCATAGCCAATGTCATCATGTTGAAATATCTCTTGCACGAAGCAGTCTAAGGGAATGAACGATTCTCGTTCTCAGGATATGGTGACAATGCATTATTGTCACTGATATATATGGAGCAGGCATAAGATGCGATGGTTTTATAGCATCTCAGGAAATTTCGGAAGGGAAGACGGCTCCCTTGAATTTTCACTGTTGGCTATGGAGAGTTTACAATCATAAGTGCTGGTCAGTCAGGCAAAACGAGTAGAAGAAATATCTGAGAAAGAAGTTCGCGATTCCTGGTTTAGACTGATTAAAATTTCCGCCGCATTTGTGGCCATGACAACATCCCGCTCACCCGCGCGTCACACTTAGACATCACGGCGACACTAGCTATTTATCAATTTCGGAAACGTCCACAACACACTATTTTTATTGAAACATTTCCCAAACACTCATAGTAACCTCAAATGACAACGACAACATATTCCGCTTCCTGAAATCACCACCGACGTCTCAATATCACAATGACGACAGAAAAGCCAAATACCAACACCCGACACCACGAGTAATGTGCCTGCAGGCCACGACGTGGCGTTTGCAAATGATACAGAATCCTCAAAGATCAAAGAATATCAATGTCAGGCGGCTGCAGGCAAAAGTAACAGCATGCAGTTGGCAAACCTCTTCGGGTCGACTGTGCTTGTTCTCGAAGCCATGTTCTGCTTTTGTATCCTTGTTTGGCATGGGGCAGAAAGCCTCATGAAGCAACGCGAAAACATGGTTGACAGTCTGCAACAACAAAATCAACTAGTCGAAGATTATCTCGATACCAACATTGTTCGATTCAATGATGTGTCCTGGTCATTCCTTCTGGCGCGCTGCGTTCTGGTCGGCACAGAAGTATTTTTTGGAGTACTAGAATACAATTTGGAAGGGGTATTGGAAGGGCATGAGCAGATATTTCAGAAATTTAAGAAGGTGGCACACGCCTTGGGACGTGTTGGAAATGCTGCGCTGTTTTTCTGCTTGATGTGGGGAGTTGGAGGGCGGTGTACGCGAGATATCTTGGATCTGTGGAACAGGAAGTACTTGATGTCGTCAGAAAGCGCCAGTACTTGCTTGGGTCTCTCACTTGGTCGTCTTCTAGGCCACATGAGCTTGTCCTACTAATAGGAGTCAGGAGCCATTTCTTTGAGGATGCTTCGTCTCTGGGTCGCAATTCCGATTATGTAGCCAAATAGATGATACTCACGTAACTGTTGAGGCAGTCGAACGTCTCCTTGTCAAGGGCTACCCATTTAATCAACATGTAAGAACAAAGAAGGCTTGCCTTTTGAAAGCTGTCCCTAGAAAGACTCCATTGAAGCCGTTCATAATGAGATTAGAAGATCTTTTCTGTTCAAATTTCTAGTTTACTTCTGTCTACAGCTCACGAACTCGCTTAGCGGCCGGCATTTCTCGCTATCACCTCGCACGGAAAAGCCTGAAAGGTTGAAATGCAAAAAAGAAGAACAAAACGATTAGTATTCTTTCTACATTTCTTGATGAAATAAAATAAAACAGGTCTATTCCAAAAAGAAAAACAAAAGAAAAGTTTTGATCGACGCAGGGATCGAACCTGCAATCTCTTGATTCGTAGTCAAGCGCCTTGCCATTGGGCCAGCCGACCTGTGAATATCAAAAGATTTGCTTATCTCTTTTAATGAAAACACTTGTGCTCGGCGCGAAGAGTTTTTCTAGAAAAGGATGTTTCATTGGCTGAGACCTCGGCAAATGCCCCACCTTATTTTCGGCGCGCTCTCTGTTTATTTTCAGTTATGATTGACTGAACAGTTATAATTCCCAGCGCTATTGTTCAAGGATGGATGAATGCTTTGAACTCATTCTGTTTGGATTTGCCCTTCTTCGCTAAACGCCTGCTGATTTGTGATTGAGGTGATGGTGCAAAACAAAGAACGGCGTCTCTGTATCTCCGCTGCGCAAAGACCAAAGTCTACTTCTGTGAAAGAGTCGACCATAATCTTCAGAATACAGGGCAAAAGGATGAAACACAGTAATGAAGGGTGTCGTTCTTTCCGGGATGATCTCATTGAAACGCTGGGCTGGACGGATTTGGCCGATTTACTCCGTTTGGGAAAGTCAAGCTGGCAATAGACCTGTCACGGTCCAGGGCCTACTGCGGCCTGAAGTAGAAATTACCAATTCCTATTGAGTTCAGAAATTCATTTCCTGCGATGAAGTTGCGATCGCTGCACACCGGCCACCCACGCGTCGAATGCAAACACGATTCTCGGTTAGTTTCCCACCACGCCCCCGCAAGAATTCCCTTCCTCTTTACCTCTTCCCAACTCCGATCTTCCTCAACATCGGCGCCTCGCAGTTCCCCGAGGATGACCTGAACGATAAATCCATTCTGAGCACTTTCAGATCATTCGATCTTTCAGAATGGCAGACAACGCAAGCACAACTAACACTCCCAGCGACGCGCAAGCCCGATCGAAACCCCCAAGCAATCTTTCCATCAGCTTTTCGCCCTTCAATGGCGGAGATGTTAAGATTTCGGCCATATTTCAAGGACATGAAGTAGCAGGAAAGGTCGCGGCGCAAGCCATGGTCCTAGCAAGCCCTGTAAGTATTCTCGTGCGTTTTCTTTTCTACGTCAGCGAGCCTGGGAGTTTCTCGTATCTCCCACGCGCTCGAGCCTTCGTAAATTCCAGAACTAATCTATAAATGATACTAGACCCGGAAGAGATTCCTGTTTCCACCATGGAATGTCGATACCGGTGATAAGACTCAGGCCAAGGCAGTCGACTTCACGGAAGATGATGGATGTGCCCTTTTGATCCTGCTTCGACTTGCTCACTTACAATTTCCACATGTCCCGTCAAAAGTCTCACCAGACACTCTATTTCAAGTTGCAATTCTGTGTGAGAAGTACGAATGTTTTGATCTTGTTGACCCATGGCTCGAAAAATGGATCAATCGCACGAAGTCCACAGCCATGGCAGATGAAACTGGTACATGGCTGTATATCTCATGGGCATTTGGCCTGAAATATTTGTTTTCCTTAGTCGCTGAGAAGGGCACAAAGACCTGGTGCTTTCATGATGGGAATGTGACGACTGCATCGGGTAAAAAGATTGCAGAACCTATGCCAGAACAGATACCTGGTCATTGTTTGATTCCACAAGTCGATAACTAAAGCTGTGATACTGACAATGGCTCCAGAGAGTGTATCAAGCATTCGTGCTACAACTCTCAAGCGTATACTGGAAACGACTTATGCAGCGGTCGAGGAATACCTAACAGTGGCACCAATAGCCTATGTTAGGCCAAAAAAGCGAGATTTGATGCTACAGACTACGGCAGTCTGCTCCTTGGTCTCAAGAAAGCCTGCCTCTGGCCCGAGAGAAAGGACATGACGTATACCAAAAGCGTGGCAGCGACTGCGAAGTGCATCCGCTCTGTTGCTATTCATACTCTTCAACCAAGCAGCTCCTCCAGCAGTCTTTTCGGAAACCCGGAACTCCAAAAGACACAAAATGTGCACTACTCCTACATTCTGGGCCAAAATCGACAGAATCGTTGCCAAAATGCCTAGTCCAGTTCTTGAATGCCACACTCGACACATGGAAGCACTTCGAAGCTGCACCGTTCCTATTACCGACCCTCTGATGCATGAAACCCTTTGCGCAAAATGCTCACAGACACATTCTGCTATGGTAGCCTGCGCCCCCAACGACAAGAAGAGACCTGCCCCAACTCAGCAATGGCTACAACTTGGGTGACCAGCTGGCTGGGAGAATGTGATATTGGATGGAGCTTGAAACGGATTGTGTTTCCTTTCGATTGTTGAAGGATGGCAGGACTATGATAGTCAGCCACGCCGAAGCTCTCTTGGCAAATGATTTCGATGAATGGAAAGGACGTAAGGGGCTCGTGGTCAATGCAAGTTTAGCTTGGTGGACTTGATGCTATAGCGATTGTCTCTTGATTGCTGAGGTGTGTTTTATTGATATTCTGTGATACCTGTAAAGGGTGATGTCAATGCCTGTCTAGCTGCTGGAGGGATCTTCTGGATGAATAATTCTCCTTCGAGCTACCCGTTTGGCAAATCTGAAGCTCCATGACATCAGGTTAAAAAAGGATCTAGCTACTACAATCGGAATCATGGTAAGTGAATGCCAGGATGTAGATAAAGCCCACGAGGCGCACATTAGCGCTTAATTTGAGATGAACTACCTTGGCTGGCTAGCTCGCCTTAGCCTGCCTTCCCTTTTGCAACAAGAGAATCCGCGACACGTCACCAGCTCCGACACAAGTGCAACTTCGAATCTTGCAAGAGATCTCCAATTTCTTTCTGATCTATGTTAAACATTCCGCACAGCTGACAGTCCGTATAAATACCTCAGCAATAATGGCAGCATCTACTAATGGCTCGTTCGACCAACTGTTCACCTTCGCCAGGGGTGACATAGATATCAAGGTGACCTACAAGGGACAACAGGTCAAGGGCAAGGTCATCAGCCAAGCTATATCAATGGCTAGTCCAGTAAGTTCTGCCGCAGGTTCTTGACAAGCTCGGCGGTGTTGCTACTGGACGCCCAGAATGTTCATAAGTTAATATAAGACATATAAACTGACAGGTTTCAGGTCTGGCACAGATTCCACAGTCCGCCCTGGCAGAATAGTGACGACCCTTCAGTGACCGAAATCGACTTCAGCGAAGATGATGGCGCCGCATTACTAATCATCCTTCGAATTGTTCATCTTCAACTCAATGAAATCCCAAGTAAGGTCGATCTTTTGACATTTTACAACATTGCTGTTCTTTGTGAGCAGTACGATTGTTTGCAAATTATCAGCCCTTGGGTGAAGAAATGGTCAAGGGAACTGAAAAATGCCGATGACACTGGTGTGGAGTTCCCCCAAGCACGCAGACTGTACATCTATTGGGTAACTGGCAACGTCCCAGCTTTTCGGAAGCTATCGACCTCTCTGGTCAAGTCCTCCGAAGTCACTACACGCGAAGGGGTGTCTAGCTTGAGTCTCTCGCGGGAGATCCTTCCTGAGGGCCTTTATGGTTTGTTCTTTGCTACCCGACTTTGTTGAGAAGTACAATTGTCTAACAGGTTGCAGAGAGCATCGAGGCTGCTCGAAACCTTTCCATTCAAAAGCTGCTAGATATACCATATGCGGAAGTCGAAGGATACACTCAGGCCTACCTGGGTGATGGTATCCCCACGATTTGCAGCAGGGAGGACGTGGACTGCGATGTTTATTCCTACGGTATGCTGACTCTTGAATTGACGAAGGTGGACTTATGGCCTTTGAAGCAGTCCAAGGAAGTTAAAAGCTCTGTCAAGTCTCTAGCTGAGCTTTTGCAAATTTTCGGCATCTACCTCATCGGAAGACCTGGCGAGCACGACGAATGTGGGGGTGGCCGCTACACCCAGGAAGTCGATCGAATTTTGAAAGAAACTCTAGACCCAACACTGGAAAGCCATATCATACACATGGAGATCAGGAATAGGGTAACGAAATTGTCTCATGCCAAGGCCCCCAGCAAGGATCCTCATTGCGTCCGGTGCAGCACAAGCCACTCCACAGTTCAAGATTGTCCACCTAACCCACGAAAGAGATCAGCAGAATGAAGCACTCTACACAATCATCGGAACCTGCTGCATGAGACTCAATGAGCACATAATCCCGATGTGCTGGTCTTGTCAGTACAAAAGTCACTCGTCAAGGATGATGATGCATCAACGCGACAGCTTCGCCTGTATGCTTGTGCAATGCTCATGCGTGGTCCTGAATTTCTGCGAACAATATCAAACTTTCAGGCCTATTGGTGGGAGGCGGGGGGCAAAGGAATGCTCATGGAGGGCGGAGGGATGCCAGGAGCTTCAGTCATATGATCCTATCCTGAATCGGGGAGAAATCGTCATATTCCTGCCCCAGAGGTGGATTTCCCAGCCGCTTGTTACACTTCTACTAAAGCTAGTCAATTCACTTTTTTCTAATTGAGTCACTGTATATGCTACATGTGACCTATGTGTGCCAGTTCGGAGTGTGATTTATAGAGCCTACATGAGACTTGAAGTCCTGACTGGTCAATCTTACCGTCCTGCAACTTCAACATCAATTTCACGTCATACAGCCGAGATGGTTTCGCCACTGGTAGCAAGGACAATCAGAGTGTGATCTCCAAGTAAGCCAGTCTTTTCGTCATGGGGTGAAGCCCAAAGGTGAAGCGTGGTGTCAATGTTGTCTTTGGCTTGGCATCTCGCTTAAGCCAAGCATCGGTCGCTCCTTCCTCTTCTCAACTTCTTACCATCCTCAACTTCACATTCCTTTCCAAATCCCCAACTCCATACCGACAAAATCAATTCTTCCATCTTCATAACACGATCGAGGTGCAACCGGCACAAAGCTACGATGTCGTCCACCGATACTGCAAGCAATCCCTTCAACTACAAGGGCGGCGACGTCAAGATCAAGGTCAAATATAAAGGCGAGGAGATGGAGGGGATGGTCGTCACTGGGATAATGGTCCTGGCTAGTCCGGTAAGTGGGATACGAGCCCACTGAATACTATGACGAGCGCCCGGAAAGGGATCATGCTATGTTACAGGAACTGATCAGCACTTTACAGGTCTGGAATAAATTACTCTTTCCGCTATGGTCGACCGAATCCTCGAGAGTCAAGGAGATCGACTTCAGCAAAGACGATGGAGAGGCCATTCTGATCCTGCTCAATATTGCCCACTTGCAATCACGCCTTGTACCGAAAGGAATTGGATTGCAAGATCCTGTACAGAATCGCAATTCTTTGCGAGCAGTACGACTGTCACGTTGTCGTCGAACCCTGGAAATATATATGGCTTCAGCTTCAAAATGAAGCTAACTACCGATATGAACCGGGGGAAGAAGAGCGGATATATATTGACTGGGCTTTCGGAAGGGAGAATATTTTTGCGAAAATGACAACAGATCTTGTCCGCCTTTTAGAAGTTTGCCCAAACGGCGAACCTTTCGTCTTCGGCTGTGGAGACTTCCCTAAAAAATGCCTGGCAAGTTCATAGGTATTTATTGGCTCACTTCTGGCCATCTGAATCTGGGCAACCACTAACATGATGGACCTTGCGATAGAGTCTGTCTTGGCCATTCGTGTGGCTATCATTCAGAGACTTCTTGACCTCGTGTATCATAAAGTCGACAAATATATGCATGGTAATACAACTGTGTGTAAATGCTCCAAGGACCAGGAAGCTTGTGGTGCAGCAAAATACGGCAGACTTGTTCTTGCGTTAGGGCGAAATGGTCTTTGGCCTCGACAAACAGGGAAAACTTACAGAGGATCCATTTGGGAACTCATGAGGAATTTGATAGCTTTAGAGGTTGCTCCGTATCAATACAATTCAGCAGATCTACCACGTCAAGATCATACAAATTGTGGGTTGCTTACTCGCAGAGTAGAGGGAGTAACTTGGCTGCTCAGCTTATACTTTCCCACCCCTAGTGCTGTCCTCGACTGCCACACCCGTCACATGAAGATGAGAAACGGGACAGCCGAGATATCAGATCAACAAATTCATCGGTGCGTCCGATGTGATACTTCTCACGTACTCGATGACGTGTGCTCTCCCAATCCCCGAAAAAGACCAGCGGAGTAGCGCAAGGCATCAGTGATTGGATGTCAAGAATTCTCAAGACTGGCCAACCAAGATTGAAAGGTGTCGAGTTCTTTGGCACAAAACATGTACTGATTAGAGATGAGATCAAAATTATGGTGCAGACGAAGCTCATTGGTGTTTTTCGTACGCAATATGGCTTATCTATCTCAGCTTAGCTTCTCATTTTCGGTCGGGATTAAGTTAATTCCCTCCTTGCGGTCTGGCTGAGCACAAGTCGTAAGCACACTGCTTCATCTGTGTATCTTAGCGAGAAGCAATTTGTACATATCAGGGAAGCATCGAATCCTACACTTGTAATTATAGCAAGAAAGCGAAATGGTTAAATGCTGGTTTGAGGAAGCCTTGACGTGATGTGAGGGTCTTCTGTATCGCGGTGATTCCCTTGGTAAGATTCAAATTTGGGGTCTCTTCTCAGAATTCTACAGTGGTCATTTTGTGCCGCTCACTTGAACATTGGAACCTAATGTCTTATGCTCGTTGACACATGGTATTGTGATAGGGTGGTTGCAAAATTGATTAAAGCCATCTTCAGTCCGGAGTGCTTGAACCACCATACGCTTCCTTAAAAAACAGAATCATCCTTCCCAGTAGTATCCCTCTTCATTTTGGCCCAGTTTCGACTTGACTTAGCGGTTATTGAAAACATTTAGGTTTGCCGAGAAAGCTCGACGACTTCACAGCGTCCCAGCTGTATCGGAATACCCCTTTCCCTTCTCCCCCTGATAGCATCGTCAGTGAATATATTTCAAGATTAAAACCTGTTTCGCACGTTCTGGCTTAAGCAGTGAATGTTTGCTAAGTTAACCTCAAGCATAATCTAAGCGGAATCGCTACTTCCTTCGGCCATTCTCCCATATATCTCCCCTCGCTTTCGTCAGGTCTTGAGCAAACAACAATCACTTCCTAAAGTTATCTCCGGCAACATTGGAAAGCCTTTGCAAAAGCCAAGATGGCAGAGTCTTCTCCAACCAAAGAATCAAGCAGCCTCCGCAGCTCAGATATCTCAATTCTCCACAGCGATCCTCCGAAAACAAGCAATCCATTCACCTTCCCAAGAGGCGATGTTACAATCAAGGTCACTGTCTATGGTGAGATAATTGAAGGCAAAGTCGTCAGCGGCGCGATGTCTCTGGCCAGTCCGGTATGTCCAATCCCCGAAATGCTGAAAAGAATCTTCGGAGTAAAAGCTGACTGGGACTGTCTATATAGGTCTGGGATGCGTTCCTCCATCCGCCCTGGGCCAGTGCAGGTGGTAATACGGTCACGGAAATTGATTTCAGTGATGATGATATCCAGGCTCTCCTGATTCTCCTCCGCATAGTTCACTTCCAGAATTCACTTGTCCCAACATCATTCAATGGCTCCATCCTACCGCTGTACAACCTGGCACATCTCTGTGAGAAGTACCTTTGCCACCACTCGTCATGTTCTTGCTCGAAGGATGGTCTAAGCGATTGATTGATAAGTCTATACCTCTGTATGCTGGCGACACCAGACGCAAGGCTTATATCACATGGGCTTTCGGCTTTGAGGATATCTTCCGGGAGTTAGGGCAGACTCTGGTGAAGAAGTGCCGTGTACAGGAGAATGCAACTCTGGAGGATGACGCAGGTATCCTGCCAGATAAACTTCTTGGTACATGCCTCTCCGTGATTTTGCATTGCAAGAGGCAATGTTAACGGATTTTGCAGAAAGTATTCAGGCTGCCAGAGAAGTCACCCTGAAGAAGCTCCTGAATCTTCCCTACCGGCTTGGTAACAGATGCACTTCTGAGAAGAGACCCCGCTGCCACAATGCACAGTGCAATGCTCAAATGCATGAAGCTCTAACCTCCGAGCTGGAAAGGTGCAACTTATCGCCCTAGAAGAAGCTCAGCGATATTTCCGATTCTGTTGCCACGATTGCTAGTCTGCTTGAAGATCTTTACATTCAATCCTCTACTTCTGTGCTTGATTCGACTCCTGGATTCGGCACAGCTGTGGGGCAGACACTTCTTAGGCACCCCAAATGTGACATCGACTTCTCGGAAAAAGTGCAGATGATCATGGATACGGTCCCAGACCCAACTCTTGAATGCCACATCCGCCACATGTGGCTCAGGAATGGAACTTATACCAAAGAAGAGCTTGAAGCGCTCCTATTGGAGGAGCCATCCGGCGATGTGCTAATCCTGCCAGCAAAGCCTAAACGACAACTTGATGGGGTAGGAAAGAGAAGGACTCCGCACCCACACAACCGATGTGCACGCTGCGGCGTTCGTCATGCGTCGAAGCTATATTGCTCATTATACAGATGAATTCACCATATATGCCTTCAGCTGTGTTATCGGCCAGACTTCCTCTAGCATCTCATTGCACATCGCCGTATCTTGGGGACATCGACATCCCAGCATCCGCCATAGAGAGCATTTCACTTCACCAGGATCTCCTACCAATTCAAGAAATCGCAAGAACGTCCGAGATACAAATGCACGAAATCATACAGCACATTCAAAATCGCAGATTCAGCCCCGCATTCATACATTCAACATCGAAAATATCCATATTTCCTCTTCACATTCAACACACCCGAATAATCTTGCTCTACTAATCGGCAGCATTTGTTCTCGTTCGTTCTCATTCACTCAGCCAGACACATAATTTGTTGGTCAAAATCAAACATGTTAGCAGGAAATGAAGATCACAGCTCCATATATTTACTCAAAACGAGCCATTGCTTGCATATTCTTGCGGGCGAGATTCGTGGAGTTGCTGAGCTTCTATTGGGGGAGGGTTGGAAGATATTCTGAGCATACATAGCAATGAACGCCCTTTTAAGACAAGTTTCCGAGGCAAATGCTTTCAATCCTGAGCCGTTGTAGGACTCGGTGGTCAGGTGGGCTAGGATCGTGTCGGTCTGCATCGCTGCCTCCGCATGTATTGAGAACGACGCGCTTAACCTGAGCAGCACCTCAATGATGTACCGGAGAAGGACCCACTACGGCGTTGAACATCAGTCAGTCAGCATCCAAACATCACAATTTAACAAATAGAGACGAGAAATCTTTGTGGATATGGCCATAGGATTGCCGTGGAGTGATGTGCTGCACGCTCACTGCCACACCGCCTATCTACCTTTCTACCTTTGTAAGCTAGAAAAACAGACTCGATTGCAAAATGCGCGCACTTATCATCATTCATATCCCGTCCATCCGTAACGCTCGTGCAATGCGAAATTGAAATGCTCAGACGCTCAAAAAAACAATAGCCTCTGCTTACTAGGAAACTTGCCGGTTGAGAAAAGATCCTTGCCCAATTAGACAGCAGTCCCATGCACCTCCCCATCCTCACTCCCCTCCACATCCTCCGGCTTACAATCACACGCATACGTATCTCTGAACTCCGTAAGCGGCAGCCCACTCAACAAATTCATCGCCTTCTTCGCCGCCGCCACCTTCGCATATCTTGAGCTCTCAGCCTGCGCATCAGCCACTACCTTTCCGTGCACAATCACCATTGCAACGATCGTCGGCTTGCTTCCATCGATATTCTTTAGTTCCTTCGTCATCACGCTCCAGTCTGCACAGCCCATGTTGATCTGGAGGAACTTGGTGAGGAATGTGGTGGGGTGTTTGTTGGCGAACGAGTCGTAGATGGTCATGTCTAGGAAGTACCATTTGATGTGGCAGTCGAAGAAGTCTTCCGCGACAGAGTAGTCGTATTCGGAGTCGACAAAGATGGCGCCGATGTAGGCTTCCACGATGTCAGGGAGACACTTTGGAGGTTGACGGACGGAGACCCAGTAGTCGGGGGTGCAGTCTTGGGGGGACTTTCCGGCTCGCACAGCGTCGTCTTCGGCTTGCTTGCGGGCTTCGGTGATATCGGCGACGTAGTCGGAGATCTGCTTTTGAAAACCGGCGTTGAAGAGAAGGAGATGAGTGTGGAACTCGAGAGCGACGCAGAGGGCGCCGAGGAACTGATTAGACACCATAGCCATCTTGTGCTCTGTCAGCCACTGCGGATCTTTGTCCGGAAAGTTGTGGTAGAGGAAGTTGACACAGGCCATGTCGAGGAGGGAATCGCCAAGGAACTCAAGTCGTTGGTAACTAGGGACGTGCTCATAAGAGTATGGGTAGGAAGGATGTGTGAAGGCAGAGCGAGCAAGGCGGGGGTAGTTGAAGTGGTACGGATGCTTCTGCTCAAGTTGCCAAGCCAGATTGCGCTGCATCTCAGTGGCGGCAGCGATTTGGTACTTTGGCTTCGTGTAAAGCTTGTAATAGTGGGCGAAGCAGGTGACTTGATGGTTCTCGCTGGAAACAAGCTCCGTGACTGCTCGTACAGCTGTATCCATGTCCTTGGTCTCGTGGTAGGTCAACAGTGCTGCGCCAATCATAGCTTCGCAGACATCGGCAATACTCTTGTCTCCTAGTTTATGGGTATTCGGAGCAGTGGCCGTCTTGCCCTTCTTCAGAACCAGACCTTCGGGGTACCAGGCTCGGCGATTGAAGCTCTGGGATCGAATGTATTCATAAAGCTTGAGCTTCATGGCGTTGTTCTTGAGGTTCTTGTTGCAGATCAGCAACATGCGGTCGACGTGATAGCTGTACTCATCGTTCTCTGGATGAATACCAAACAGGGAGATTGAGGTTGCCATCTTCAAGAAACAATCACCAAGGAACTCAAGTCGCTCGTAGTTCTTGCCCATGCCACGTTGAAAATTGATCTGCTCAGAACCATGGTCTTCCGAATTGTCGGAGTCCTTCGTACAGGCTTCGAGGGCTAGATCTGGGCTGATCTTCAGGTGTAGCAAGTCGCATGCCTCAAGCGCAATGAGGTATGATTCCAAGCGGTGAATAATCGCTGGGAAGACATACGCCATAGCGACAACGGTTGTTGGAAGGGAAGAGATCTTGAGTGGCTCGAGAATGACGAAGCATTTCTTGTGGGTTTCCTCTTCCGGAGTGTCAAATTCGTCAAGCAGGTTGCGACGAAGTGAGATTAACTCGGCCTCAATGACACGCTGATTCTCATCAAAAGTCCGGCGAGATCTCGCTTTTGCCCAGAGACTACAACTGTACTCCATGATGTTGTCGTTGTTCTTTCGGGTACGTTTGCGGGGAGCACTATTTGGCGGAACTGGGCCCAGTGGGACGTGGTTACGAGTGACGCCGACAGTCCACAGCTTTCGTGAACCATCGTACGGATCAACGACATACTTATCCTTGAAAAACTCGTCAGGTTCAGTCTTCCAGGCCAAGTTATCCCACGGATTCTCTCCCCACTTGGCTTGATGGTCAGCAACAGATTGCAGAACGTCCCAAGCAACTACAGATGCGGGGTTGGTATTTGCATCGCAAGCAACCGACAAGCCAGGGGCGAGGAAGTAGGACATTTTGGAGATATCCGATTCATACTCCTTACTGAAAACATCATGAAAGATACAGAGGGTGAAAATGTTGACCTTAGCAACAAGATCTGGAGTAGCATTGATAGGTTGTGAGAGAGCAACCCAAGCCACCTCAGAATGTCGACCACCGCCAAAGTGTAGGAAGAACGATGGGAGCTGTGGTAGTCTGGACCGAGTCAAAAGAACGAGGGGTTGAGATGGACGGTCGAGAGCCCCTGGGTTTGCCAACTTCAATACCGTGACATAAAGCTCTTCAGGGACACCGCAAACAGACCATAAAGCTGGCTTTGTCTTCATGTCATATGCCTCTCGCTTCTTGGAATCGACAGCAAGAAGGGCATTGCGCATGGCAGGAAGCTGCTTGGCGAAGGTCTAGAGAATGGGAGGGTCAGCGATCGTCTATCTAAAATGTTTGGAGAAGAAGAAACAGGTCTAAAATGTCTTCATCTATCAAGAGATTGAAGGAGGGGTCTCGATCAGAACTTACTGGCAGCAGATACTCATCCAAATGCTTCCCCTTAACCAACTCAAGACAGGTCTCGAAAGCTGCAGAACACTTCGCCACCTGTTTTGTTGTGCATGGACGACCAATAGAGCCCGTAATAGGCGACTTGGCAGGTAAGATAACCTCGCAGATAAACATCTTGTTCTGAACGGTGATGACATATTCCGGTTGTAGGTTTGTCTCATTCCCACTCTCTAGCGAGTCAACAAAATTTGCGAGAACCATGAGGCTCATCTTGTACGTCAACTTCGCTCCAGCAGGGGTTTTGTAAACCCGATGACTCTTTTCCTTGGCCAGGAAGTGGTCCATATCGATGTCGTTGCCCGTAAGCAGTCGATCCTCGGGTAGGCTTTGACAGAAGGTCTTCAATATCTTCTCGTTCTTTCGCACTTCCAGGATATTCTGCATATGGTCCTGATTTCCACTCTCGTACATGTGGATGTATCGAGAGTTGACGTATCGAGCTCGTCCACGGGATTGAATGTATTGAATGAGTGTGGTGTAGAGATCAAATCTGATGATGAGATTACAGTCCGGAACGTCGAGACCTTCCTCGGCGACAGACGTGGCGAAGAGACAATTAATGGCACCTTTCCGGAAATTCGTCATAGCGAGAACCTGATCGCGGAAGGACTGATTCAAATCGCCAGAATCTCCACTTCTGGTGCCGACTAACGTGCCAACTCTCAGATGGGGTGTGCCAATGTTGGGCTGCAAGAAAAGCTTAGCTAGCAGACGAGCAGTGTATCTCTGGTCGACGAATACGATACATTTATCGTCAGTGGGGCGCTCGAATCTTTCTCTCAGATATCGAATTAGTACGACGACCTTGGAAGAGATGTTGGTCGTGCCAGTCTTGGTCGTGGCAGGGTCGAAGTCAGGAGGATCGAACACGTGAGACTTGACAACATTCCTGACAGAGCGGGGAGTTAGCAATTTCCACCTCTAGGAGAATTTGGTAAGAGAATGAAAAAGGAGGCGCTGGACGCTCCCATACTTACTGAGCCTCCTGAATCTGAGCTTTCTGCTTTTCGAGAATGGCTAGCGGGTCAGTGGTCTTCTTAGCATGGTATTTGCGCTCAGTCTTCGCCATCAACTTCCTCGTCTCCTCCTCTGCCAGACAAAACGGCCAGACCTGGTCGGCACACCATGATCCCAGCTCTTTTGTGGCCCCGAACGCAAATGTGAGGGGTTTCTTCAATACGTTGTTCGTCTTGAACCTATCATGCATCTGTGTGTAAAGCGGAGTTTGGTAAGGTGGAGGCAGTTGGTCATAAGCAGCCAATTGTTCTTGCTTCGAACTGGCGGCGAATTGGAGCAAGCTCGTATCGATAGCAGTACAGATCTCGGAGTGTAAAATCGCCTCGAGCTCAAAGGAAGCCTTTCTCACGTCGACACGGGCATCCACTGGGGAAGCTGTCATGCCAAAGATTTTTGGACGTTGGGTCTTATCGTGGGGAACGTAGAAGTCCTTAATGATGCGGGCATAAGCATGGTCCTTCTTGGCGTGATGAGCTTCATCGAAGATCAATAGGTTAATTTGTGACATGGAGATGAAGGAATGGTGAAGACAATGGCGTAGAACTTCTGCTGTGCAGACAATAACCATGTTCTTGTCGATGTGCTTCTCCCATACTGCCTTGCTCCAAAGGTCAATACCCATATCACCGCAAAACATGTCCATTGGCTGATCCAGGTTGGCTTTCAAGACAGCGTGCTGTTGAAAAACGAGCTGAACGGAGTCAACTAAGAAGAACGAAATCCGCTTTTCCAAACCTTTGGCTCTATCCTCCAGCTCCTGGGCAAATATGTGACGGAGTAGCAGTAACGCGATAAGTGTCTTGCCAGAACCTTTTGGAAATGTCAGAATTGTGTATCGGCTAGCGAAAGGGAAAACAAACCTGTGTCGAGGACTGCAATGATATTCTTCTCGACAGCTTTGTTGAAGAGTTCCACCTGGTACTCGCGGGGGCTCGAGATGATGACTCGGTTCTCGGCTTGGTCAACGAGCCATCTGGTAGATTGCTGGTCTTGAGGACGAGACCTGGTAGCTTCCTTGGTCAGGGTCTCAAGCTTCTTCTGCATGTACTCTTCAACGACAGCATTGAGCTTACGCTTGCGTTCGGTGATTTTGCGTGGCTTGATTGCTGCCTGGGCGTCATCATCGTCACTTTCATCATCGTCAAGACTCTCCTGATCCTCGTCCGGTTCGCCGATGGATAAATCCGCGAGTTCCGAAGGGGCTTGCATAGAAGTATTAGATGATTGCACACTGGCATAGGAGCCCAGACGGCGCTTGGGTTCCGGGGTCAAACTTGGGCCGTATCGTTGCGTGCGCTTGAGGTCAGCAATGACATCCTCAGTGGTTCTCGTGGCGAGAGTAGTTGCTGTTGGCATGGGTAGGATGTCGAGAGCTGAAACGGGAGCACAACCAGCATCTTGAGCAGCTTTTAGGATTTCGGAAGCCTGGAGGGAGCCGTTCGTATTTAGACCTGCGGCTGAAAGAACAGTCGAAACGAAGGGCTGAGTTTGGGATCCATTGACTTGGATGCCAGGAGCAGTAGAGACAATCGGCGGTGGGAACTTCTCCACTTGATAGTCCATCGATGAAATGTCTTTTGGGGAGGCTGGCGGCGATAATGTGGCTTCTGAAGGACCCTTTGCCTGGTGAGATGCCATGATGGCGGGTACTGGTGACATCGGCGAAGAACTGGTCCGTTGTATGGGGTCCATAAGTAGCCCAAGTGATTGCTGCTGGCTCTCACTCAAGCTGCTATTGTTGTGAGAAGGATGAAGAAGTCGGGAGATAGATGCCCCAGGAAGATCCCAGATATTGTTTGCTTCCTCTGAATCTCCCTCGGTGAATGAGATGTCAAGCTCCTGAGCTTCAGCTTTGATCACTGGTGAGGCATCAGCTGTGATGTTCGCTGCCTCAGTCAACAGGACCAAGTCGTCCCAGATACTGGATTTCAAGTCAGTGGAGGAAGAGTCTTTGATAGCAATCGAAGAGGTGTCAAGATTTGAAGCTGAAGGAGCAAGTTTGCTTTTAGTAGGACTTGACGGAAGGGAAACCAAGCAATCCTTGTCCTCGATCAATTGGCTGAGATCCTGCAAGTAGCCGGGGAAGGGCATGGCAGATCTAATAGAGTCCAATGAAGATAAGACGATCAAGATCGAATGAAGTCACGAGGACTGCAGACTGCGTAGTGACTTGGAGGTGGAAATAAGAAGCAAACAAATAAAGCGTGAAGAGGAAACGAAATGAAGTGAAGTGAAAGTGAAAGGTGCTGTACGCTGAAGGGAAGAGAGGATTCAACTCCCGTGGCTCAGTATTGACTGTTTACGGCATCTTGCCGAGATCTTTGGGGTGAAGAATTCAAGCTTGTGGGAGTTGGTCTTATTGATGTTGATGTTGAGAGGCGGGGCTGGTTGATCGGTTGTGAGGATTGAAGTCTTCTTCCGCTGGTGGACGCGAAATAGCATCGCGTCGGCTCGTGCCTTTTCTTGGCATTACCGCTGCCACTGCCCCTCCATCATCCCGCCTTCATCTGAACTTCATATTTCACAGCATCCAGAACACCAACACTGCGCAACACGAACCTGCACCTCTAACCTCTACGCAGACATGGCAGAACAAAGTATCAGATCACTCTACAGCTCCGCAGAAAAGCAACGGAAAGATATCGAGGCTTCATGGGACAGCAACACCGCCACCTACCAGCAGAATGTCGCCGCCGCAATCGCAACCTACGATGACTGCCTCAAGCTCGCAGACAGACTATCACTTTTCAGTCCGAATGAAACACTAGAGGACCTGACGTCTGGGGATTTACAGTGAGTTCGAAATTCCCTGTGGCCTTTGCGCCATACTGACCAGACAGATACCTTCTAATCAACTACCATCTCGCCGAAATCATTCTCCGGATCTCCAGCAAAGACCGCAAGTCAGTCCTACAAACGGCTCGAGAAGCATTCGAGAGATACCTAAGCCTGCTAGATCACTACGAGATCTTAGATACCGCGCAGAAGAAGCTCTACGCCGACTATACCGAGTACCCAAAAACCTTTTCTACAATCAACAACGCAGATCCAGCTTTGCGGAGAGGGGCGAAAATAGCGAATTTCAAGCTAGAGAAAGAGCTGAAGAGCAAACTGGAGGTGAGGGGCTCCAAGCTCAGGTGTAGGACTATACTGACAACTTCCAGTTTCTAGCAAAGAATCCGGCCTACCTCGAGAACGACGATGATGCTGTCCGCGAGCTTCAAATCACCAACATCCGCCTCTGCACACACAAGACCTTCCAATCCCTCGAATCCCTCAACCTCGAAGAACAGATCCTTGCCATGGCGCCTCCTCCGAGACCAGATGGACCCGAATCTCTGGAGCGCGATTACAGAGAACGAATGGGCTTACGGGATAAAGACGATCGTTCCGAGGAACGGCTGGATATGAGGGATAAGCTATCAGCAGTCAACAAAGGTCCAATACTAAGTTCTGGAGGAAAGCCGCTGAGACCATTTACGTTGTTGGATAGTAGGCAGACTTTGAAGGCTGGAGTGTTCAGGTCAGGACACAACCTGCCAACAATGACCATCGACGAGTACCTAGAGGAAGAGCGGGCTAGAGGTGGTATGATTGAGGGTGGTGGAGCAGCAAGTGGGTTATCGCCAGAACCGGACGAAGATAATTACGAGAAAGGGGACGAGGAGACTATGAAGGCGCGAGAGTGGGACGAGTTCACGGAGGCGAATCCAAAGTAAGTAATGCTGTTGTGTGAAGTTGATATAAACTAACTTTATTCAGGGGCGCTGGAAATACCATGAATAGAGGATAATGAATGCTTGATCTAATGTGCAATCTTTGTTTACTCACCTCGTTGGTCAAGTGACTGTGTAACCGTAGGTTTTGCTGAACTCTGCCATTCCGAGTAGTTTCTCACATATAGTAAAGTCATCCCATCCTCTGTTTTGCAGATTAGCAATTACTGCGTCGGAATAGAAAATCGGTCATGCCCAAAGCACGTTGTTTGACCTCGAGTACATCTAATTTGCTTTGCCAGCCAAGCGGAAATATTCTGCCTAACATCCCCATGTCAGACCTCTACTTAATCTAACCGAAGGTAACTGTTGAAGTTCCCATCTACAAACTTGCCGATGTCTTTGGCATTAGGCACTAGAAATTCATGACTTTGCTTACATTCTTGCTTCAATGACCGGTCTCGAAAAAAACGCACAGAGACTCGAGGCGAAACCGAACTCCTGTTTCTCACCACATAAATGTCTCGTAGCCATTCACCTATCCTGTCCTACAGACCTCAAATATCTCTTCCCTACTTAAATCAGGCATCTCTGACTTCATCTCTCACCCAATATCAAGACGAACCACCAACATGTTCCTCCTTCGATTCTGCCAAGTTGGCACTGCTGTATCGTGCATGTTCTACTTGCTATTCTGCTGGTAGGCCAATTGCAATATCTTCAAGTGGCAAGGAGTGAGAAGTTCCGCTTTAGCCTACCTCGTATTCAACTTCAGCTTCCCATTGCATTGCACACTGGCGCATGCCATACTTCTCTCCCACCAGATCGACTCAATCTCCAACGTCGACAATGTCAACAAAACCATCTGAATCCACCTCTACACGAGCTTCAATGTCATTCAGCAATGCATCACTCATACCTACTACATCTCAAAGCCCAACCATGGACACCGCGAACTCCTCCGACTCCAACATCCCAATCCGACTCTCCAAACGCCGCCGTGCCTCAATCACGCAATCAATCACCTCCGACAACCCTTCGATAGCAACCAGCCGTCCTCGCAGACAAGCAGCCATCGTAAGCAGGAGCCAAGTCAAATCACAATCTAGATCACAACCCAAGAGCAATCGTACTTCCAAGTCCAGCAGCACAGCTAAGGCGAAGGCTAGGAAAATCAAGGCTATGGAGGAGGAAGGCGATGATGAAGAGGAGTTTAAGTGTCCATGTAGTGGTGGCTGTGAGACGATCGGTGATTGTGAGAGGGGTCAGAAGGAGGCTATAGGTAGAGATGTGGGCATGAGGTTAGTTCTGCGTCTCCTTTCCTCACTTTTACTCTGCAATCACCGATTCTCTTGTCCTGTTTTCAACTCAATATGTGGTCTTGACGAAAGATTCTGAAATTGAGCTGGATAGCGAAGACGACTTTCCCTCTTGATTTTTCAAAGACGCCTTGACTAACTTTTGCATAGCATCATTCTCAGCTCTACCGGAATGGTAAACATCATCCTTGGCGCACCACCTACCCAGCAAACGTTCCTCATCCACAAAGAACTGCTTGCCATCCACTCCGATTACTTCGCATCTGTTTTTGCTTCATCGTCAAAAAATAGGGTCGCAACTTCAGCATCATCGACATCCAGTGCCGCTTTGGAGGAAGCTCTCACCGGTGCGATGCGAGGAACACATCTCGGTATTGGCATCGGTCTCACTGACCAGTCTCGAAGGGGTTCTGGTCTGAAGAGATATGGCGAGATCGCAATCAAGAAGGAAGCAGTAGAGAACGACCAAGACGACTCCGATGATGATTTCACCATGATTTCATCAGACCAGTACTACTCCAACCTGTCCAAAAGCCGCCTCCCGACACCAAACGCAATACCTACCAAGCCCAAATCCCAATTTCAACCCAGAACCACCATTGGCAGTAGTTCAGCTACTTCTCCTACGTCGTTAATGGCCAACCTCATAGCCCGCGCCGCAGCAGCAAAGGAAACACCTTCTCTCTCACCAACTCCAACTCTAGCACCAGCCTCCAACGCCAGCTCTACAACCAGCAACAGAACAATACCAACCCACACCCTCCCAACCATCCAATCCCTCCCCTTCACCCTCTTCGCATCATACATCTACACCGGCAGTCTCACACACTCCCTCCTCGCCCTCTCCGATACAGCAGACACCTGTACATGGGAGAGACTATGGGCGCTGGGATATAAGTTAAAGGCACCAGGCTTTATGAATTATTGTATGGAGGGACTGAGAGCGTTGGAGAGGGTCCATAATGGGAAGTGGCCGAGTCAGAGGGAGGCGAGGATTGTGTGGGGTTTGGATTTGAGGGGTGTGGATCTGGATGTTGGGAGGGAGTTCGGGGTGGAGTGGACGAGAGGTCGTGTCAGTAGCGACTCGACAACAAATTTCAAGATGGAGGTCGATACCGAGGATATAGCGAAGGCAAAGTGGAAATTGCCATCCCTCGCCGCGGAAAGTGTTGAAGGATCAAACCCCCTCAAAGTCTTCACCGCATCCTGCATCGCGCACCTCTCACCACTTACCCACCACCCCAAAACGTCCTGGGAGTATCGAAACTGGGAGCGCACGCTGAAAGACGAGGCTCTGTCTCTCGCTGTGCATGAAGTGGATATCAAGGTTTTTGGTGGGAAGAAGCCGTGGGATGATGAGTTTAGGGGGTTGTGGAAGGTGGAGGAGGTGGGGCTGGGGGAGAGGTGGATGGAGGTGCTTGCGGATGAGACTACTAAGATTGGTGAGGAAGAGGTTGGGGGAAGGGGGTGTTTGGGGGTCAAGGAGATGGAGGAGAGAGCGAAGAAAGGTGATGTGGTGTGTGCGTTGAAGATGATGGGGTTGAAGGGGGAGGAGTGGATTAAAGGGTTGAAGGGGGGAGAGGATGATAGTGATGGGAGTGGGGAGAGTGAAGATGAGGACTTTGGGGTGGAAGAAGATGGAAACGGGGAGGAGGACGAGGATGAGTATCTTCGAGGAAGGGGTGGGAGGAAGAGAGCGAGACGATAGACTTTGTGATTCAGGGCGCTAAGGTGTAGGTCACAAAGTTCTAACTTTGACATAGTTGGGAGGTTAAAGTCCCGGGAGGTATTGGCGCGGAAAGTGGCAGCTGCAGGTCATGGGTGAGGGCGTTCAGAGAGGACGGACCTGACTTGTAGTTGGAGTCATCTTTTGCACTCCAATTGATTGGCATAGGCAGATGACGGCCATGAGACCATAGAACTCTGCAAATTATTGATAGACCAATTATGGCAATGGATAGATTTCAACATGTTTTGCTGTCCGTGTGACACGACCCCGGGATAATGAAAGGGGTACTGTTGACATCGGAAGCGAGATGTGTTGAATTCGAAAAGAATGGCAGGTCCTAATCAGAATGGTAGACTCGGAAGTCTAGTCTTACCGTAGATCAAAACAATCGATGTAGTCCCGAATAAAGTGCTGCAGATTTGGCCGACCAAGTATACTCGGGTAGAGACAGGCGGATCGGGCAGCACGTGATCCCGACTCTTCCATCATGCTTAGGTACGTACCTAGGTAGGAGTGCAGGCATAAAATCCCTTGAAAATCCCACGACAGTTTTTAGACCCAATCCGAAACGTTTCTGAGATTTCTTCCAATTTTGTCCTGCAGTGATCGATATTAATCCTTCTTCCTACTCGAGATATATCATCACGTTTCCTGTTGAAGCTAAACCCAGCTAGATCTCCCGTTCGGAGGTCAGTACTGAAATAGCTCTAACTAAACCTGGTTCCCCCTTGGCCGCGCAGTACGGAGGTACAGTGCAGTGCAGCGGCACCACAAAAAAAGTGGCTGGCCAAGACGTCAGGAGAGAACAGAACATCCATCCAGCCAGCCATCGACACCTCGACTTCTCTTGTCCGAAGAACATCCATCCCCAACTTTCACTTCCACTCGATTCCTCCATTCTTCGCTACGGAGAAGGATCATCATCTGTTACGAACAATACTGCGCCCATCATCGCATCGCATCCAAATCCTCAACGAGCTGCAGCGATCATCCGCAGCTAAGTGCTTACTCACCACGGTACTCGGTACCAATTACACTCGTTCAAGAGTTTCCCTATTCCATTTCGCGCATTCGATTCCCCAACCGCGAACCTTCACCTCTTCTACGCCGTATTCTACCTGTCCCTGGATCTGCGAGAGACTGGAAATAGTATATTTGGATAACAGGGAGGGAGGAACGGAACTGTTGCGTGCTGCAGAACTGCAGATGCGAATTGCATGATTTGACGAATTTCCCTTCAAAATGGCTGCAGATTTCCGGTTACGGTTTGGGAGATGCCTCCTTTTCTTGATGACCTTTTCCTTCTCCCAAGCATTCTATATTCCAGGTATGCAGAGCTCATCGGCTTCCAGGTGGATAGCACAATTCCAAACTAACATTTCTAGGCTGGTCCATCAAGAGTTACAAAGATAACGAAGCAATCCCCTTAATGGTCAATAAAGTCTACTCGGACAACACCCAGCTACAATATGCATACTACGATCTTCCATTTGTATGCCCTCCCACCGGTGTCAACCATGCTGGGTCCTCTCTTCTCAGTGGCCAAACCATCTCCCTTAACCTGGGCGAAGTCCTCCGAGGCGACCGGATCGCACAATCGGATATCGAGTTGGTAATGGGAAAGGACCAAGAATGTAACTTCCTCTGCTCGAAGACAGTTACCCGAAAGGATCTGAAGCGCGCAAGGGAAATGGTCAAGGACGGTTACGTGGCAGAATGGATCGTGGACAACCTTCCCGGGGCAACAAGCTTCGTCACGGTGGACAAATCCAAGAAATACTATGCTGCAGGATTCAAGATGGGATACAGGGACATTTCGACTGTTGGTAAATCCAGATACTACATCAACAACCACTTCACAATTGTCATGCGATACCGAAAGGCCCCTGGCAGAGACGGAGATAGGGGTGGAAAGGTTGTGGTTGGATTCGAGGTCTATACCAAGAGTATCGGAGGACAGAGGAACGCTTGCCCGGCAGATATAAACGATGTCGAGGAACCCTTTGAGCTGTACCTCCGGCCAAACCACACAGACTTCTCAGTCCAATATCCTGAGTCTTCCTACCACCCTCCGGAGAGCGAGTCAGACATGGAGGACGGAGCTACACTCGATATCCCATATTCATACTCGGTATATTGGAGGGAGGACGACAAAATTGAGTGGGCGCATCGTTGGGACCTTTACTTTGTGAACCAGGAAGAGGGATCCAGAATCCATTGGTTGGCCATTGTCAACTCTTTGATCATTTCCGGAGCTTTGAGTGTCATCGTGGCTATGATCCTGGCTCGAACCATCCGAACAGACATCAAGTCATACAAGGAAGCCGCTGCAGAAGATGGGAAGATGAGGGCTAAGCGCCGATCCAGACCAGCAAGCGGTACTCGAACTCCTAAGCTAACCGAAAAGACTGGCGGATTACTCGAGCAAGTTGGAGACACCGAGAACGATGCAGATGTATCATCTGACGAGGAACCGCTCGAAGATGTCACTGGGTGGAAACTCCTTCATGGGGATGTTTTCCGTGCACCAGCTTACGGCTATCTTTTAGCCCCTCTTGTCGGTTCGGGCATGCAACTGGTGTTTATGGCCGTTGGTCTTCTCGTTCTGAGCAGTCTCGGTGTATTGAACCCTAGCTTCCGTGGAGGATTCGTTTCAGTTGGAGTAGGACTTTTCGTCTTTGCCGGTCTCTTCTCCGGCTACTTCTCTGGTCGTGTCTACAAGACATTTGGCGGACTCAACTGGCGCAAGAACACCTTTATCACAGCCACCCTCTTCCCCGGTCTCCTCTTCGCCCTGATCTTCATTCTCAACCTCTTCGTCTGGGCTCAAGCTTCATCGACTGCCATCCCATTCGGCACTCTCGTCGGCATCATCATGCTCTGGCTCTGCATCCAACTTCCCCTCGTCTACGCCGGCTGCTGGTATGGCTACGTCCGCACCGGCGCCTGGGAACACCCTACCAAAACCACGACCCTTCCCCGCCAACTCCCAGCCCAAGCATGGTACATCCGCTCGCCGCATTCCATCCTTCTCGCCGGCCTCATCCCCTTCGCCGTCATCTTCATCGAGCTCCTCTTCGTCTTCCAATCCCTCTGGCAAGACAAATCAGGTTACTACTACGTCTTCGGCTTCCTATCCGTCGTCTCCATCATCCTGATCCTCACTATCGCCGAAGTCACCATCGTGACCATCTACATCAAGCTCTGTAGCGAGGACTACAATTGGTGGTGGCATAGCTTTATGGTCGGTGGTGGCAGCGCCATCTGGGTGTTTCTGTACTGTGTCTGGTATTACTTTACAAAGTTGCATATACAGGGGTTCGTGAGCAGTTTGCTGTTCTTTAGTTATAGTTTTATGGCGTGTGTGGTTTATGGGTTGCTTTGTGGGACGGTGGGGTTCTTGACGGCGTATGCTTTTGTGAGGAGGATTTATGGGTATGTTCCCTTTCAACCATCCACACCTCACTCCTCGTCCCATCTACTTCCGTCAACTCCATTCGAATACTTGCTGACTACAGAACAGCGCTATAAAAGCAGACTGATTGCTTGAGTGATTAAGTCAAGTAACACAACATGTCTTGAAAGAAAGGTACATGGATGTAGAGACTAGTGTTGTAATAGCATAATCAGTAGATGAGATGTAAGGGTTGTTGGATATGAATAGGACGCCAGCCACACATATTAAAAACATAACAAACACTAATCAAATCAAACTTGCCTATTACATCTCGTGGCCATCCCCTGCAGACTTGAATGGCTATCCCTTTGGTTTGCAGATAATACGAATTCTTCTTAATCCAATTGCTGCCGCATATTCTTTCCGTGCCGTGATTCATAATGGCTTCAGCTCGCCAACATGTTCCGCGTGAGGAGACTCATGAGGTGGCATTTATTCAAGTACGGCCAAATCCATTCGTGTGTATGCTCCGCTGGAACTTCGCCTCGACAAGAAAGTGTGGTGGCTTCTATATCTCGCAATGCAGCAAGCCTCTTCTCTGGGACAGACTTAAGTAAGTCGAGTTCTTCCAATGATTCCATTCTCCAGCTCACCCCAACCCTTCAAATAATGCTACCATGCCTCTGCCTTGCATCGCAAAAACATTTCTCTCGCGCCCAAGATATCTCTGTGTCTGTGAAAATGCTCAGTAAGTCTTGCGTTCGCTAATGATTGTTTCTCTTTGGACTACATGTTCCAGAAGTCTGCACCACCGCGCATCACGCGCGTCTGAAGCCATCTGCACCGGTTATCAAAGGAATCAGAACTCCCCACTCCCTATATACCACACTCACAAAGATTGAAAGCAGTCTCAAGTAAGCTGTATGCTTACAGCCACCTCTCTCTCCCAGTCCCATCTTCTCACAAAAGCTGAGACTATTGGTCCCACTCCCCAATATCTACGCGGAAGATGCCTTTCCATCGTGGCTGAAGCATGCAAGTCGGCGGCAAAGAAATTGTTTATCTTCTAGATTGGTGGGATGAAGTGAAGAGTGTCGCTTCTGACAGTCGCCAGACGAGGTGAGATTACTCCAGCCGCACGCAAGCTGATGATTCAGCGACCCAACCCCAAGTTCTGGGGGTGTACGAATGCAAGCCAAAAGAGTCAATCTGTGTGCTGATTCGTCTTGCTGCGGCGCAGGAGACTGCCGAGGAGGTATTGGACCCCAAAGAAAGGTGTACCTGCAAGCCTTATGGTTGTCAGGGTTGACAGGGCTGCAGGAATTATAGTTTTTGTTCGCGTAGCGAGAGCAATACTGCAGAAAGTATCTGCAGACATTAATACGATTTCTGTTTGGAGGTGATGGAGTGGGTGAGGAGGTGGGTCGATTTTGTATGGCGGAGGCGCGAGAATGGTGAAGGTGCATTGCTCCACCATCGTGGTGTTGCCGGTTCGAATGAGGATATAAGTCTGGCGATCTCTCGTCGAAGTTTTGTTTCTGTCATGCTATTCATCGAAGCCCAAGATGCCTTCAATCATGGCCAATACTTTGGTAGCGCTCTACACACTCCTCGGATTATGTCTGTCGGTACATGCACAAGCAATCGGATCATTCTACTTTGGCAAAGGCTCGGCTGTCGTCGCTCACAACCCGAATGCTTCGAATTTCTTGTACAGCATAGACTCAGCTAAGGGCTTCAGCGATATGCAATCCATCGAAGTCAAATATAAACCAAAAAATGGAACAGCGATTTCTTGCACAGGATACAGCGGGCCTACAAGTGTTTATGTAAGTCCAGTTTCTCATCCCATCCCTCCAATCTTGCGTTACCAAGCAGTGGACTAACACATATCAGGGCCAAGTATTCTACCAATCCACCAACACCAGCCTCGCATTCCTCTTCTTCAAATGCTCCTACGCCTCCGGAATCTGCGTCAACTACGGCGAACACATTATCTCCTCCAACGTCACCGCCCCAGTCTCACCCAACACTTCACTCGCTGCCGCGCTCTTCTCTAAAGACATCGGCTACCGCGTAACATACCAAGACATACGCGGCTCGATCCGCCAGCTCGCTTATGCGAATAATACACAAGGCATAGTCACGAACTGGGCAGATGGCAATTCCACTGGAAACTTGACTGTCCCAGATGGAGGTGCGATTGCAACTACGTATGTGAGTCCTAGTAACGTGACGGGAATTAGGGAAGTGCTTTATGCGGTTGGAGAGGGTGAGGTAAAGAGTAGTAAGGCTGTGGTGGAGAACAAGACGAATTCGATACATGATCAGAAAGTCTGGATTGAAAGTACGTCACCTCTCTCCAGCAAATCCGCCATATGAGAGTCGATTAAAGACCGAATGCTGACATGTTTATAACAGACCCCTCAATCCCCCTCCCCACACCCCTAACCCACCTCGCAACACTCACCTACAACTCCTGGGACTGCATCTTCTACATCGACCACACCTCGCACCTGCAATTCCTCCGCTCCACCGACGGCGGTACATCCTGGTCTCTACAACCACCCATGGACATCTCCGCCTGGCCATTAGCAGATTCTCCAAATGCACAGCTCACGGCGGCGGCGTCGTCTAACAAGAGCGACTTCTCGGCGTATGTGTATTATCGCTCGGGAGGAAGACTGGTACAGGCGAGGATAAAGGATGCGTTGTGGGAGGATGCGGTGGCGGTGAGGGCGAAGCCGAATGGAACGTTTATTGGGGTGAATAATGTGCCGAATCTAAACTCGCCCGGACAGAATAGTGATTCGAAGACGAAGGTCAGAATCGGTGCTGGTGTTGGCGCCTCTCTTGGATTCGTGATGGCCTTTGGCGTTGTGCTTCTCTATCTTCGACGGAGGAGAAATGCGAGGAAGTCGGGAGGAGGTATTGAGAAACCGGATAGTATCTACGATATTAAGGATAACACGTCGAGTGATTACGGGTTTTCTGGGATGCGGAAGGCGGAGTTATCGGGACAGCCGAGTCAGAGGGCGGAGTTGGATCATGATCCAGACTGTAGGCTGTTGCATCAGTTGCAGCTTAGAAGATTGGCTGAGTTGAGTGGTGTTATACCGATGGAGATGGAGGGTGATGGGGATGTTCATGTGAGCAGGGAGGAGATGGATGCGGGGTTGTGTTCTTGTGAGTTAGATTCAGGGAGGGAAAGGGGGATGGTTTGTGAGCTGATGAGTCCGGTGTCCGAACTTGGAGTGGGTGATGAAAGATGGGAAGGGAATGTGGGCATTGATAGCCTTGTGATGGAGAACGGAGATTGTAGTGGGGGTGGCCAGAAGGATGTTGTTGTTGTTTCGGAATCGGCAGTGGGGTCTTCACGCGAGATGGAAAGTGAGCAGTTGAGACTCGAGTCTGGGTAAACGCCGGGGGAGGATGAGAGTACTTCTACGTAGTCACAGTTGAAGTGTTGTGTTCTTAGTATCCCAATACATTCCCATCGATGAAACATGTGTGATCTGAGTTTGGCCTATCCAGCGTGGTGTGGCTTGAAGAGAAATTCAGATTTAATAGTATACACAAACAAATTCCAACTCGGAATTATAGTGCCTTCCTAGCTGATATAATCCCACAGTACCAGATCTATTGTTTGCAAGCCGTTTTGACGGTTCATGAATGATAATCTGTTAAGCGAGGTCACCGTTTATCACCAAAACCAACCATTTACGTGAACCACGAGTTTCTGTAAATGACCCAGTAGCCACGTTCCATTTTCACCATTTGACCGATCGATACCCAGTGATCATGTCAAGCTCGTGTCAAGAAAGAGATCACTGCTATCATGATCTCCATTTACACCGCGCTAAATCTCTCACAAGCCACACAACCAATTCAGGTCACGTTCATTCACTGATCTACTCATTCTCCCTGTCCCATCTTAGGAGTCACTCTTTTGCCTCTCCCGGCAATCTGGACATCGTACGATCATCTGGGTGTCTGAAGCTTTTGGCCAGACTCTGTAGATGAGCGATTGAGGTGTTGAGTAAGGCAGTAGTGGTCTGATACTGATCTACTGTGCTCCCGTGCATGAACCATCGATGAATGCGGCTATACGTCGCGCTGTCTGGAGCGCTTTGTCATCAATTCTCGATTACTGTGCCTCTCCGACGTACAGTATTTTACACATTGCTGCATCTGATCTTCGCACGACTTATCTATCCTGATCCTCATCAGCAAGACAGATCTTCAATACTGCGGGGTTAGGTATTCGAATTTAGAGATCTCGATCCATGTGGTGGGTGGGATAGGAAGGTCTTGGTTGCCAAGAAAAGCATTTACTCAAAAATAGACGGATGGCAGTGATAGCAATTGGTCACCGTCTTTTCGGATACCGGATGCAATGGAGTGCGGCGCGGTAACGCTAGAGTTGAGTTATACTGTTGAATTGGCGATTGTCGGTTTGGGTTTCGCTGTGCCAGTCTCGATGCAGCGCATTTGTTATCAACGTATCGGCGGGTAGCGAACTTATGGGAGATGCCTTGAGGAGGAAGATGAGGGAGAATTCTGAAAGTGATGTTGGCAAGACTTTACGAGGTCAATAAGTTTCTTACATCGCTTATCGCATTCGATCTGAGGTGAAGTAAGATCCCATTTTCCACCTACATGAAAGCCAGACGCAGTCATCCTTGCAGACCTAAGTAACGTGCAGTGAAGTCACCGAGTGTGTAAGCCCTAAAAGACGTTGAAACTATCTCGCAGTGGAACTCCAAAATGGGAAATCCGCAACTTTTAACTTTGGGGGCTTCGGAAGACGTGTTTACCAAGAAGCCGGTAAAACAGCTGTTATCCGAGTTGCAGCCTGCCCAGCTGAAATAACGTAACTACTCCTTGATTGACCTCAATCTTCGAATTTATGCCATGTTACTGTGATCAAAGTCGCCACTGTGTGGTGATGCAGGTACGGAATGACGACGCTTGTAGCCACGCCTGCGGCTCGTATTTCGTGGCGAATGAAAACAAGAATTTTCGACAGTTTAGAGGGTACTTTTGAAAAACTGTCGCCAACTATGTGTCAATCCCGTGAAGAGTCGTCATTCCTTGTCTGAGAACTGCCCAAGAAACCGGTCTCAAGGGTTCCAATCAGGAAAGCTTTTCGGAATACTCATCTTCACAATAGTTACCGGCATGTACTGCCGCCCCGAATGCCGGTACCAAAATCTGATATATGGATCTCACTCCTCGAATCTCTGCACCTGATCCGTATCCAATGGCATGGAGTTCCTCGTTTCGCGGAACTTACATGACAGGCTTCTAGACGGAAATTTTAACTTTGGGGTGGAAACCCACATGGCATAACAACGGGAAAGGGGTTTACCGAGAATTCATAGAACGTATAGCAGCGAATCATCAGTCGGTCCGAGGAATGTACCTGGTTCGGCAGCTCCGACTCTTCTCACGGTCCGATTGCAGTGTTTAATGACCTACTTGGGACGAGTGAGTGATGAAATGGTTGAAGGGAAGGGGAGAAAGGGGTTGAAGATGATGGTTGGAAGTGGCAACTTATATAAGAATGAGACTCGGATACAAAAGTGCACTTTCGGCCGCCACTCTGACTTATTTAGTGATGGAGTTCCAGGGATGTAGCTCCGTATAGGGTGGTGGTCAGTTGGAGTAATCGGTCACATCTGTTTCGCTATGGATGCCCAATTGAGCTAGCCCCCGAAGTTTCACTTGATTGCTTGTAATCTGACAAGTTAAGACCCTGATTACGTAGAGACGGTACTTTCGCCAAGCTAAAACACAGGGTTGTAAGCCTCCTGTTCATCTTTGCTTACTATCACGTGAATTCGGTTAAAGCCAGGGGCTCTCGGCTAACCGCATGGCTGTCGGGTTCGTTTCTCGGATTCGTATGTCGACGTCTTTTTTCTGCTCTTTCTGTTCGTTTAGATATCAATCATCAGCCTCACGCAACTCATCGGATCAAGGTGGCACAAGACCTCCCGCCGTCCCAGCCAGCGAGTAATCCAAGCTCGTAGATCTAGTGAAGCAGGCGACCTCGGCGAATATGCCTGGTGCTGGATCCTGTGAGGGGCGCTGATATACGAGAAATTAGCGCTGATTGGGCTAGGGAACGAGAATCTCAGGTGTAAGCGCTTACGGTGATCCGGGGATCGACGCATTTGGAAAATACGCTGCCTGGCGAGAGCTCGCAGCCTGCCTGCTCAGAGCACTGGGGGCCTGGCTTTCTTTAGACACTTTGTGCGAGGACGGGGCGAGGCGAGGCGAAGATGCAGCCATGAGCCATGGCTACAGGAGGAAAAGGCTTGGGACGGCGACGAGAAGACCGCTGAGGTGAGGTGGAGGACAGTGGACGGAGGGCGAATCTATCAGCTAAATCAGCACACATCACATACACGGCCGATGCGACACATGCGAGCTGATTCGTGCCCATGGCGAGGTGCACTCCCCATTCCGCTGCCCTGGGATGCCACCGAAAGTGCCTGCACTGACGCCAACATCCCATCCCCATCCTCACTCATCAGCTATCGTCCGTCCCTCCACTCGCTCGTAGTTCGATACCAAATCCCCACCACCCACCTTTCCTTCCACACCCCCATCTCATCTCATCACTTATTTATTTATGGGTCTTCCGACGGCCGAAAATAAGATTCATGCATGCTGGCGACTGGGACTTTATAAGTCTACAGATGCCCTCCCTTGCGATAACACGGCTGCCCCTCTGGTTGTGATATGAGTGTCGACTCCTGGCGAGACGGATTAGACAGATCAGAGGCACTCACCTAGGATGTCCATGTCGAGCAGCCTGATGCCCGAGCAGATCGGAGATGCTTCCAGCCCGGATGGTGCAGCAGAAGTCAAGATCAAGAAGACGAGGGCAAGCAAGCCAAAGGTCAAAACTGGATGCCAGACATGCAAGTTCGTAAATTTGGATTTCTTTGTGTTCAAGTCATTTGTTCATCCGTCCCGCACCGTTCCGCACTTGCAGCATCTCAGATCTCAGCCTTGTTCCCGACCCGAGTTTTCCAACCTCACATATTCCCGTTTCGTTTTTCAACTATCTTTTATTGGATTTTCACCGTAGCTAAATATCTATTCCGCGACTAGGATACGCCGTGTGAAATGCGATGAAACGAAACCCAGCTGTTTGCGCTGTGTAAGATTTGGCCACCAGTGCGATGGCTATTCCAATAAATCACCATCTAAGCCAGCTTCAAGCAAAAGTTCTCGGACGCTGGTTCCCAAGTCCCCCAGTCAAAGTCCAATAGCTATATCACGACCTGGCTTTCCATCAGACTACTTCGAAACTTCCCCGACGGCTTCATCACCATTGGCTACTTCTTCTTTGGCTACCTCGCCATTGGCTTCTTCCCCCACCAAGATATATCCGTCACCCACGAGGCAGTTATTTCAGACACCCCATGAGTACCAGGCATTCCAGACTTTCTGTACTCGGACGTCTCATGAGCTCTCGTCGGCATTGTCGACCGACTTATGGACTCGACTTATGTTGCAAGCATGTGAGACGTCTCCGTCGATAAGACATGCAGTGATAGCGATTGGAGCCTTAAATATCTCGAGTCCATCGCCATGGCCGGAGAACTCAGTGGGGACTTTGCGGCACCAATTTGCGTTCAGAGAGTACAGCAAAGCACTGTGCCTACTTCGGAGAGACGTGGCGGGNGGNTTTTGTGATCTGAGGACGACATTGATAGCTTGTTTACTGTTCTACTGTTTCGAAAGCTACCATGGATACCACGAGATGGCCATCAACCAAGTGTACGGCGGGTTGAAGCTCATCCGAGAGTGGGCGTCATCTTTCTATCGACCAGATGAGAGTGGAAGGCTGAGAACGAAAATCGGAAGCGAGGATCCTCATATCGTAGAGGACGATATTCTGAGGGCGTTCGGAAATCTGGAGATTCAGGTCATGACGTACGCGGATGGACGAACGAGGGAAGCTCATGAGCATTATCGACATTGTGGGCAAGCATCGATTGATGAGATGCCCGAAATTTTCACGTGTCTGGAAGAAGCGAGGACAATGTTGGAGCTGGTGATAAGGAGGAGTATGCACTGGCTACGGAGTACGATGCATCTGCAGAACTTCTCGACACGGTCAAGTCCGAGTTCGTCGCCAACTAGCGACACTGAGGATACGGGGCCATGCTCGCTATTTTTCGATGTGGATCCGACATTTGAGGAAAGGCTAGAAACTTTGAAAGAATACGAGAGGTGGGACGACGCATTCAGGCCCTTGCTCAATCACTCCAGGAAAGGATCGGCCCCGCACGAAGAATTCATTCTCGCGTCAACTTTACGTTTGCACTGGTTAGCGGGGTACATGTCGATTGCGTCAAACAACAGCCATTCGAGTCTAGTCAACAACGGAAGATTCACGACAGAGCTGGAAGAACTGGTCGACATTGCACGAATTCTGCTGGACAACTCCAAGAGAGGAGAGTTGGAAACTAGAAACACAGTCTACGTCTTCGACATGCAGATTATTGTCCCACTCATGACAGTAGGGTGGGTTTACCGGCACCGGGCTCTGCGACACGAAGCTATTCAACTACTTCTTCGGAGTCCGCGGAAAGAAGGAGTTTGGGACGGGATCGTGGTAGGCAAAATCATGGCCTGGCTTGCAGAGGTCGAGGAAGAAGGTTTGGAAGCTAGAGATCGGGATGATGATTATATACCGGAATACGCAGCCGCAAGGCGCATCAAAATGGATTTCGATACGGTGAAAAGGGAGGCCAGCGTTTCTTGCTTGCAGCCTGTTAAGGGCTCGCTCATTGGAGAGGAAAGGAGGCGGGAGGTGTTTATACCCTTTGTGTAGACAGCGTAATTGACAGCACGAGGCAGGCAGTGGAGGGAACAAAAGCCATGGTATTCACACAGATGTGATGAACAACGATTACCAGCTTCTGAGCTAACGTGACTTGATCTCTCGATTCTTCTTTCGGTCCAGATGCCCGTACGATTCCGGATGATTACAGTTTGCAAGTGCCGCATCGAGAATGCAAGCCAACCGCTTCTCTGCTTCCTACGCGTCAAGTTAAAGATCCTTCAAGCTTGTATCGAAATACTCAAACACTCCAGAAGCCTCCATCAGGTAGCCATGTGGCATCACGGCTAATTGAAGCTTACCAGCAAGCTTCACCACCAGTCATCAATCTTACCACAGGAAATAAACAATGATTCCTCCATGCAAAGCTTCGGGCACAGACCTCCCGGGTCGGGACGTTTCACGGCAAAATGCTGCTTGTGCTTGCTGCAACTGCGTGCTGTCGTGCATGGTGGGGGGATGCAGTGCCTATTCGTACCGCGTAGCAAATAGGAACATATCTTATCTGGACCCTTGTTCTAGCGAATCCAAGAATAGATACCTCGCCTGGTTGGAGTGACACGATCTCAAGGCTGGCTGAATCGTTGTGACACAGGAGTCTCGACCAGACACGCAAAAAAGAAACTCATCGATGCGCTCACGTCGACTAAGTGATAGTCCAGGATTCCAAATTCAGCCATTGGTTCGCCATCACAATATCAAAAACACACCGTGTAGCCCTACCCAGCTCCCAGAAGCCGGAAATAAACAACTCCTCCATTTCCACCAGCCAGAATCGCTTGCCACACGAAACAGCCAACCAACACAACCACACATCAGCCTGAGTCTAGTCATGTACCGTGCCTCAATCTATATTGATCCCCATGTGCGCGTGCATGTGTGCATGGCTCTGGTGCTGCGAGAGCGGAGCATTTGCCAGTCTGGACCGACTGCATGACCATGACCGAACTGTCGGGTCTGAAATTGTGTGAAGGGGTGGAAGGATGAGGTGAGAGCGGGAGGAAGAGACACGAATGGAAAAACGTGCAGGATGAGATACGATAGGGGATCAATACTGTATGGTATATACCACGATATGCAGGTGCGGGTTGGTGGGCGGTTAATGGAGAGGTTAATAGGCGTGATCCTTTGTGATCCGAGATATCGGAATGTTGGTGATGAGATACGGCGGCGCATTAGCTTTCATGCTGGTACTCAAGGCTCGAAACTTTGATGGTTGTATATTTATAAATAATATTGAGAAGAGCTGGTGGAACATGGCGTGTTTACAGATTTGGTGATGATGTTGTGAGCGGTGGAAAGTGCTACTCGCATAAGATTCAGGGAGCACTCGCCTGTTGATGTTCTATTGACAGATGCATGAATGAGCATCATTCTCGATTTGGGATTGACTTTTGCTCTGGAATTTGTCAATGGACGCTCATCATATTGATAGCTCACGGAAACAATATTGACTGAGGGACAGAGAAACTTTGAACATGTTACCTTCCAGATCCAAAGAACATTCCACTTGAGATACAGCGTAAGATTAGCTCAGGAAGGTCAAGCTACTGATGCAGACCTTGGTTCGTCATTTCCAGCAATTCCTCCAGTCCGGACTTCTCCAGCGACTACAGGGGTTGTCGCTGACTCGCTACCATTGCCGACTGCGTCCTGGTACCCCGGCGGGTGTGGTGGATGTGGAGACGGTCTGGACATATCTACAAGTTCAATGACCGAGCCTGGTTGATTTTCGCTTCCTTGACTTCTTCTTGGCTCATAGTCTGGTAGGACCTCTCCACCACCTGCACTCCTCGCTGCCATTTCCGCCTCGTAATCTGGTGGCGGGATCTTCGCAATTTCTTCTGCCTTCCTTTTCTCCTTTCTACTATGCCACAGGGCAAACATAAAAAAGAACCAAACTGGGATACCGACACCGACCGACAGGCCCACAGCCACCTTGGGAAATGGCTTTTTCTCTTTTTCGAAAGGACCATTGCAGTAGTATTCGTAGGGTGACGAAACAGACCCGTACCCGCCGCCGTTATTGTCATATCGTGGATGCATTCTCTTCCACGCTTCTGCCGCTGGGTCGCAATCGATGGTTTGCTCGGTTTCTATGAGCAGTCTGTCCACGTACGTGAGAGAATCAAGGTTGTAGCTACAAGATATTTAGCACTTCGTTGTTCATTGAAAGCAGTGGTATCATCTGCTACTCACGAAGTGACATTGCCTGAAACATCGACCCCAACTGCGCGCTGTAGAGGTCTGCAGTCGAATGTGACATTTGTGCTTGGTCTGAACCTGAAAGTCCCATTGAGGGTATCAAGAGCTGGGAACGAGAAACTTTTAAAAACATGAACCATCAGCAATTGAGCAAATATTTTCCTCAGACGTATACATAGCACTTGCCTTCTCACTGCTCCCGCTAAAGATATACCGGAAACATTCTGGAGTGATGGAAACTTCACATCGAGCGGGTTTCCGTTCGTCCAAAGTCTCAGGTTCCAGCTGTCACTTGAGGTGTAAAGATGGTACCCCCCACTCGAGCTTACCAGGGAAGGCATTTCGACACTTGAATAAGGTTAGTATGCTGCCCTAGCTAACTCATTTTGGACGTATGCAACATGTACCTGGATATGTTCCCAGCTAAATTGATCAGTCCGGCCCGCACCAGCACTGGGAAGTCTAAAGTGACACCCGGCGTTGCTATGCTAACATTGAGGGAGTACTCTTCGAGTGAACTCCGATCACCAGCAATGCGAATGGAACTGGCTTCAATAAGGCTAGGCAAGCTGATTCTACGAAATTGTCAGCTCCTTTTCAGCCCATTCGGAAATCTAGAGATTCACATTGGTAGATTGCCGATTATCTCGAGTTCATCAGTGATATTCACTAACGATGGAGCATCTAGACGTATCGGCAATGCCTTTATTGCCCCAATCGTCAAGGATTGGACCTGTTCTAGCCTAGGTAACGTTATCGCAGTCAAATTCGATACGCCCCAAAGGTCTAAAAAGCCCAGATACCTCAGTTCTGGAGCTTCGATGGACGTGAGGAATTGGCTTGGCCGATACGAATTATTTGAAGATGTTTCTAACGTGAAGTATCCAGTCAGATTGACAATGTTGTTCAGAACTAGTGGGCCATTCCAGTCGGTGGCGACTTTGATGTTGCCGATCCATACGGTGCAGTTGGCAACAACATTGTCAAGTTCTTCTTGATTTGAAAATATAGGATATGTGAGGCCAATGCCACAATCAACAGCTATGGTCGCTGTGCGCAGATGAGTACATGATCTCCCGCTCAAAAACCATTACTTCTGGGTCGTAAAAGGAGACTCACACTTTAGGAACACAGCTAGAAGGACTGCAGTGTTCGGTAGCCCATGTTTGGTCCACATCGTCCCGAACAAATGGCGTTGTTTACGGACCGATATTAAAGAAACGCATCGCGAAAGTTCTAAGAAATGGGCAATGGGACGAAAGAAAGATCACGACCCCCTATCTGGGCGGTGCAAGTCAGGAGATTGCTTGACTGCTTGGCTGCATGGGTGCTTCGCTTCTCAATGGGTGGAATTCTGCCAGATACCGAAAGCCGACCTTGGTATTTACTGTGCCGCTTGAAATCTGGACAGGACGTGGAATCCCACTTGCACTTCAAGCACCAAGAAGTGAGGATGAATGAAGGATTTGTATCGATTATAGAACATCTCAGATTCCTCGTGTGAAATTTGACCATCAAACTAATGTTGCTGGGTCCAGCTTTGAGAATTGCCATATTATCATCAAACATGCGCGCCTATGAAGCTTACGACCTTCCATATCGGGCAATTTACTGGAAAGCCAAGCGTCGAGATGGGGTCGCGAGGAGAATATTTTAAAAGCACGTTGTTCATGAAATGGAACGAGTCTACAATGTTTTCCATGCAACAGTCCAAAACTTCAACGCATTTCTGCCGTTGCCGCATGGTAAAGGTCGCACGAATTTAGGGGCTCTCACCTCCTCTGCGCGTCTAATGGTACTTGCTTGCTAAGAACTACAGTCTGAAGAGCAACACTCCATGATCTAATCACATCCATCTCGTAGCTATATTGTAGTATAGAAATATCTATCTATCTCTTCACATCCAGCTACAATATTTGTGGTATGCAAAGCCCCAAGCCGAGTATCAACACTGGAAGCGAACACGCCACGAATCAACTCGGCCACGACTTATCTTTGAGGATCCACATAAGCAGTAGCAGGCTACAGAAACTTTATAGATTTTTAACGACCCAAATGGTTCAGACATAGCACACTTCAAGGCTATTTGGGTCATCACGTGATCATCGTTTGTGGTGCTGCCCCGCTCCCAACAAAATCATCCACGACTCGCAACTCGTCTTCAATCGTGCACCACAGCAGGATATTGTATCTAGCTAAAGGAAGCAGCATCTTACCTGAAATTTCTCTGAGCTAGTGGTATTGTCAACGTTTGTTCCTGTCACCAATTCCCACGATGGCAGAGCCTAAATCGAAGCCTGCCGTTGGCTGGGTCTACGAGATCATTCTTCGTGTCTTTGGTATAATGGTGGACTGCTTCTTCAGAGACATACAGGTCCGTGGAGTACGGCACGTACCTACTGAAGGCTCCGTGATACTCGTAGCAGCACCGCATGCAAACCAGGTGAGTGCCCTTGGTCATATGACATCTATATTTCCCAAAGCTGAGATGTCATTAGTTCGTGGATTCTGTCATCTTGATGAAGATCCTGAGGTCCTTGGATCGACAGATCTCATGGCTTATGGCTGAGAAATCTTTCCAAAGACCATTTGTGGGCACAATGGCATCGATCATGGGGGTTGTCCCGGTGTCTCGAGCTATGGACGTTGCAAAACCAGCGGAAGGAACCATCTTCCTCCTTGACCCTGTGAACCATCCCACGTTGTTAACGGGTATTGGAACGAACTTTGACGATCCCATGTTCAAGGCTGGTAGCTCGATCTATCTGCCGACCATCAATGGCGAATCTCACAGACTGGACATTGCTGAAGTTTGCGCCAAGGAGAGAATACTTCTTAAAAGCGCCCCAACCCATGAAGATGCTTTCTTCCAGCTGACACGAAAGAGAACTACAGCTGATGAGTCATCTCTTGGCTTCTCAGGCTCGAAATTCAAAGTTGCTCCACATGTTGACCAGACGCAAGTATACAAGTCCGTGTTCGACAGACTTGCTCGCGGCGGCTGTCTTGGAATTTTCCCGGAAGGAGGGAGTCACGACAGGACCGAGCTTCTACCCCTTAAAGGTCAGCAGATCTTCCAATCAGTGCCTGTAGCTCTCTTGTGACTGATAATACTACAGCTGGTATTGCCATCATGGCTCTTGGTACACTTGCCCAGGGGACTCCCGTGACAATTGTGCCTGTGGGGATGAACTATTTCTCGGCTCACAAGTTTCGCTCTCGTGCTGTCATTGAATTTGGAGACACCGTTACTGTTTCTGCCGCGACTATATTTGAATTTCAGAATGGGAAGAAACGAGAAGCTATTAGGACTGTGATGAGCAATATCTCGGAGGCCCTTGCAGCAGTCACTATTTCTGCTCCTGACTTCGAGACACTGAACGTAAGTTCCTTGGTCATTTCGTTGCACAACGCTTACACATAAATAGCTCATCCATGCCGCTCGTCGCCTTTACCTGACCAAGAACCAACTCAACGAGAAAACCCAGCGACTGTCTTTAGCGCGCTCGACAGAACTCAACAGGCGCCTCTTGAAAGGCTACACTCTATACTCGCAAACGCCCGAAATGGTATCGTTACGAATCGATCTGCAGAGATATATCGACTGCCTACGGATTCTCGGCTTGAAAGACCATCAACTCCTCTCGCTCTCTTACCGGGCCACACACTTCCCCGCCATCTTCCTCTTACCAACACTTCTGTACCGGTTTGGAAAGCTCACGGTTCTGTTCCTCCTTACGCTTCCGGGTCTTTTACTCTTCGCTCCAATATTCGTGCTCACATCCCACATGTCGCGGAAAAAGACTGCAGAGGCCCTAGCTGCGTCCAGTGTCAAGATCCGGGGTAACGATGTCATGGCTACTTGGAAGATCCTCATCGCTGCGGCACTAGCACCAATATTCTATATCTCCTACACTGTGGTGCTCGTATGCTTGAAGAACTGCAACCGTACATACGGCTTGATTTCTTCTCGTATGCCAACATCCCTACTTGTGGCTTTGTCCCTGATTATTCTACCTTCGATCACGTATGCTGCGCTACTGTTTGGAGAACAGGGTATGGAAATTCTGAAGTCCCTGTATCCATTGATGCTTTCTATGAATCCAAACTCCTCGCATGCCGTAGCTGCACTATTGGAGGAGAGAAGCAACTTTGTCACCAAAGTCAGGGAGACTGTCGATAGGTTTGGCACTGAAATATTTCCCGACTGCGACGATATCAACAAGTGGAAGCGGCGAGGTCCTAAACAGTTATATGCTGACTTCAGCCCCATGGCGGAAGTGGATGAGCTGTGGAAACTGGATGCGTTTGTCTAGTCAAGCTTGTCGAAGCTACTCATACCGATGCCGCCAAAATCAATGGCAACCTCAAGCTTCTACCTATCTTTGCAATTGCCCAAACCCAGCTCAGCATATTTATCAACTTCAGGAACTCAATCAAAACCCCTCCAAGCTCAACCCCTCACTCCCACAAACCTCTCAATCCACTCTTTAGATACTCTCACAGTCTCCTCACTATTCTTCCCCATAAACTGCAAATCCCCATTCCCACTGGTCCCTATATCCACCAACTACAAATACTCCACCATCTTGCACAACGCCTGCTCCCAGGACTCAACAAAGCAATAGTCATACGTCGCGTGATTGGAGAAGTAGCAGCTGTCGAAGATGGGGTTGCCTATGAGACCGGTCCAAGGGTCGTGTTCACGAATGTGGGGAGGAGGATGGAAAAGAAACTCACGCCTGGCCGCTGTGTATGTAGTTCCGCTTGTGGTCATAGGGGGTAGCTTTGGGTGGCGGTGAAGCGTTGTTAGATGTACTCAGCTGTGAAAGAGGTTTGTTCATTCTCGCTTGGGGGGTTGTAGCCAGAGTGGCCGACTTTCACTTGTTCGAGGACATACAGTTCATAGCCGGACGCGAGGAAATGAGATGCACAGCCCGGGCTACCGTTGTGCTTGTTCAGTCGGTTCTATACAATATTAGCATATGCGCTTCCTTTAAGGTTTTCTTAGTTCGACTGGTGAGGAAAGGCGATGCACCGTCCCTGTTTGGGCTTCAATGTGGATAAATATCACCCGGTATGGTCTTGTACATCCGGGAATTGGAGTCAGCTTCTCGATGTACATCTGACCTGTGAGGATATGGCCGGAGGCGTACTCACTTCCCTCTTAGAAGTACGACCGATGGTGGATAGGTTCTTGGGCCATTGTGATTATCGAGTGAGCGAAAAGTGAAAGCAGGGACGAGATAGAGATATCCAGTGCCTGAAGGCAGTGAGAATCAAAGTAAGGAACTGATTATACGATGGCGATTTCCCATGATGAATTGAGGACTTCTCAACAAGTGAGGAGTATATATAGTCTGCTTGAAGACAACAACTGTGCGGAAAGATAGCAACCAGTACCGCAAGATACTTACGACACCAAGTAGTATGTAGTCAGTCTCAGGAGTAAAGAAATATTCTATCTGTATGAATTGTTGAAGAGGGTGGAGGAGATTGAAAGGCATGTTTTGATTGCCCCATAATTGGTCGGCTAACTAGCGGCCCCTACGTATACTCGTAGTTACGAAGAAGTTATTCAGCAAGTAGGATATACCATATAGTCCAACTCCAAGATAATTCAATTGCACTTGTATCCTGCTATTTTTCCTTTCTGAAAATTGATATACAGCTTGACGATTCGTGAATTGGAAGCAGTCCAAGTGCCGTGGTTTCACAACATAACCCCGCCGATGCACGTGATCACCTCCTCCGGCCAATCGACGTTACCATTCACTCCTCACGGGGCTGATATGATCTGCACTCTTGTGGCTCAGCTGCATGAAAGTGAAGGGAAACGCAAGGGGGAGGGAAGGGATCCTGACTGCCATGCCACGGCTGCTTGCTTTCTACCCCACGCCAACAACAACGTCAACGTCAAACGGACCGCGGGGCAGGCAAGTGAGTCCATCGCAATACGGTACCACAGCTGATTTCCAGCCTCACTCAATACTCATTCTCGTCCTCTCTCTTCACAGCCGATCGGTCTGATGATGGTTACACTGATTCAGATACAACTCATACGTACACAGGGCTAGGCCTAGCTGGTCACCGACTCATCGCCAGGTTGGTTGGCTGCGGCTTAGGCTGGTTGGTGCCTAAAGCTGTCAGCCTCGTTGACATCTCAACATCTCTTCCTCTTCTTACAAGAACATCGACAGGAAGCAACCTTCGGCAATTGATCTATTCGTCTTCAGCTGAAGCTCCAAAAACCTCTGGAGACCCAGGATACTCTGATTGTTGTCTTTGTACTCGGCAGGGATTATTCGCCTCCGTCACGGCGCTAGCCCTGGACAAACAAACGCAGGCTTCAACAACACAAAATATTGCATCCCGACTTCACGTTATTGGAACCATTGCTAGAAAACTGATATCTGTACTCACCATCCAACAAGAACCTCGGAGAGGCCCTTCTCTCCTTCTGTCTCTCACCTTTATCTGGTGACTACTCAGCCTGATCTCGACAAACAAGCACCGTCAGAATCATAAACACCAATCTTGGAACTACCAAGCTGCAAGTCCCTCGAATGTCTACTCCGAGTCAGTCCCGAGACCAAACAATGGTACAAGAACGAGTTGAGGTCCTTCGAGATCTTTTGGACATAGCTCGGGTTGCTAATGGTCCACAGCCGCCGCCCACAATCACAGTACCCAAAATGGAGCCTCTATCGGGTTCTGAAGCGGGTGAGCAATTGAAGCCTGCACGATACACCTCTTTCACATTCTCAGAACCCTCGTCGAGCCAACGTCCTCCCATATCACCTACCAAGAACAAGGCTTTGACCTCCAGAGATGTCAATGCTATTCAATACTTCAAGTCTCAACTCAACGAAGGCGACACCCTGGTCTATGTTCGATTTCCCAACGGCAGACCCGTCTATGACTCCACTGGCTTCCGATTGAGTGATATACATAGAGTCCACAGCGAGAAACTCAAGGCTGCATCCCCGATGTTCAAAGAGGCTCTCGAGAACGACTGGACACAACACCGTTGTAAGCGTCGAAACAAGCTGTTAAGCGGATTGCCTGAGGGTATCAAGTACGTCCTCGACTTGACGCCTCCAGAAGAAGGAGACGATGCGCTCGCACTCACTGCGGAACTCTCTTGCTCCCTCGGTATCCGCAGATGGTACAAGTCGGAACACACCGGTGTCGCTACTGCACATGGACTAGTTGGAGGGAAGGACGAGACTACAATCCATCCTGCTGATTGGAAGGAGAATAGGAAATCCGATCCTCCATCGCCAGAAGACGTGCAGGAAATCATTGACACAGCTGGAGCAACGGCAGTTGCAGACACTGTCGCAGAAATAAATGGCGTGGGAAACGCGGATGTAGCCTTCAAGACGGCTTTGGAAGAGAGCAAGAGATTGTCCCAGCAGAAGGCTTCTCAGGAGAGCGATTATACCCGGGATTACAATGAGAAGATTGAGGTTGATACGCTTGATTACTGCCCGATTCGGCATCGTACGGGTATTGAGCGTCTGCTGCAGATCATTGAAGGCAAGGATCCGAGACTCGACTCTGCGCCCAAAGTTTGGACTCTTGCTGTTCTCGCAAAACACTTTGAGTGCCACAACGCGGTTGTCGATTATATCGTCACCTGGATGATCGCGGAACCCAATTGCAAGATCTTCGAGATTCTTCCCGAGGATTGTCTTCGTATTGGTATTATGCTTCAGAACGAGGTCGCTACCCGGTACGCCTTCACCATCTTGGTTTCCGAGGAGGCTTTTCGCATCGGCACTGGCAGATCGGATGCTGCAAATCAACCAAACACCAACTATCCTGCTGGCAAGCAGGTCACCAAATTCGGTCGGGCTCGCGAGTCACTGGATGAGGATACCCTCAACTTGATTCAGCATGCCGGTCGGAACTTCCATGCTCGAATCGAGCAGGAAGTCCAACTTCTTCTCAGCCCAAACATGAATTGGCTCCACGCTCTCCCAGAATTTAGCAAGCTCTTGCAGTTCAAGGACTTCTTGGAACGCTATTCCACTGCTGACGACTCAAGACTTCAGAACGTGAAGAAGATTATCAATGACCTGATGCACTACATCCGTGGCCGACTTCTTTGGTGCTTCTACCAACCTCTAGATGAGGCAGAACGAAAGAACTGGTACGACCACCGCAACCAGGAGCGCCATGAACTGAACGGCCCTTCAACGCATGACATGTTTATCACGCTGTCCGAGCACGAGAAGGTAATGACAAGATTCTACTGGGGCTGTATGAGAGTTTTGAAGTGGCAGCCTGACAACCATCGCTGCGCAACCAACCTCATCCACGATTCCATTTGGCCCAAGACTCCCGAGATCACCGCGGCCGAAGACAGAGCAGTTACTGCTGCAGAAGCACATAGCATTCCTAGGGTCTACCTCAGCGGGATTCGGCACGGAGTCGATGATCTGAACAGGAACATCTTAAAATCGATTCGACAAGAAAACTTCCATAAAGGGGAAATTCCTAATGAGGCATACAAGGTTGAGCGACTCCTCCCAAGAACCCCGCAAGCAGCCCCTACCGAAAGAATGGATTATGATTACCAGAGAGCACAGAAGAATGACTCTTGGAGATTCCGCCCCGACGCCGTCCTTTTTAAGGCAGAACCGTCTTCTTTCAAACCTACCGTGACACCAGCCGAGAAGCCTGGTTTCTGGAAAGACGCCCTGAAAGCCCGAGATGATGCTGTCACGGCCGAAGGAAGCGCAAGCTCACCCAAACACGCCGCTCCTAGCATCAAGAGCGAAGCTTCGGACTCATGGCTCGATGAACCTGAACAAGAAGCAAAGCCACTACTAGATATCAACCCTGGCCGCTCTAAGGCCTGGGACCGACTACAGGAGATTTCGAACGCTTTCCATTCCAGCAAAGCCGCACCAACAGTCATGCCACTCACCTCCCCCGACCGAATCTCCAACAAAAACGTCTCCTGGGCCCTCCCCACTCCCGGACAGACCACCGAATTCCCCATCTTCACCCGCGTCTACGAGCAGGGAGATTCCACTACTGCCACGCCCAACGTCCCAAGAGACCTGGACATCGGCCCCTCTTCTCCATTCTTCAACCTCTACACCCTGTTCAACCAGATCGACGGGAAGATACAGGGCGTTTGCAATCGTATGTTATCGCGAGGCGAGATCCAGAATCTTAGACCTCCAAATTGCGATATCTGCGATACACTGCTTTGTCTAGGCGAGGATGAGTACAAGTATCTACCTCTGTGGGCGAATGGGCTTAATGATGGGACGGGAGGTGTTTTCGAGGAGGCTATTCCGCCTGCTGAGAGGGGAGGCGCAATGGGTCCGGGTCCGGCGTATCATACTGGGTCAACGGTGAACTCTTCGCGGGCGTCAACGGAGATTGATTTTGATGGAAGGAGCTCGGTATTTGGTAGTGCGGTTGATAGTGATATGAGTGGTGTGGGTGGTGTGAATACTAGTGTGGGTGTTGAGGATGGGTGGAGTGTGGATCATATTGATAGGAGGAGAGTTTTTTCAGAGACTGAGTTTTTGACGCCGAGTGCGAGTGAGGATGGGAGTGTGGTTTGGGTTGGGAGGGATGAGGATGAGGAGATGATGATGAATTTGCCAATTCGGGAGAAAGGGAAGGGCATTGCTTTTGATGAGGAAGATGGGCCGGTTTTTGTCACGAATGAACGCGAGCAGGCTGCTCTTCTGGCTGCGTACTCGGATTTTGGAAGTCAGGGTGATGAAATCGGGGACAGAGGAAAGGGCAAGGAGAAGGAGGGTGATACGGATATGGAGGGTGTGGAGAGTGAGGAGAGTTTGAGTGACGCGCAGAAGGAGGTTGTGAGAGCAGTCAGTATGGATGATGATGAGAATTTCTTCAATACGCCCGATGGGGATGAAGAGTTCGCGTTTGAGAGTGATGATGAAGGGGAGGAAACGGAGACGGAGGATGATTTCGAGCATGTCGGTTGAATGGATAAATTTTGGGGGATATCAAGGAGTAAATTGGCGTTGGAGGGTCGGGGTGCTTGGGTGCTGGCTTTGGGAAACATGACTGCGAAACATGGTCTGGAAATATGGATGGATGGACGGATGGTTATGAAATTAACGACTGGATGGGCTCATTGATGGATGGATGAAAATGACGGGATGATCAGATGCTTTTGCTTTTCTGGAAGTTCTCGCGCTGGAGTTAGAAGAGTGTGTAAAAGAATAGATATATGGAATAACATTGCATATATAACCATCCGGGTGTTGTCTTTCGTGACAATTGAGACCCAGTTTGTGGAGTAAACAAGGGGCTGGACGCGCGTTCGAGACCTCAAACCTGGGGAAGAAAGCATCAACGCATGGGAACATGAGGGGTAGATCTGATAAGATAGAGATCCTGGAAGTAAACAAAGAGATTTGCCACGTAAGAAATTATTCAATCCTACAAGTCAAAGGTTCTTTAGATTCAGGAGTTGGGCTAGAGGAGTTACCAAAAAGGGGCAGATCCTTGGCGCGCTAAGGTCCGCCCACATCAACAACATCAAGCTCGGCCAGCTCACGAGCTCAACCTCCTCTCCTACCCACCACAACCGCAACGATGCCTCTCTTCCACCCCCGCCGCATAGCAATTCTGCTCTGCGTAGCAATTGCCTGCGTCTATGCTGAGAAGCATGCCGCCTCAATTGCAACCATGAGCGTTCCTGAAATAGAGGATAAGCTGCAGGTAAGCTCTTGCTGTCCTCCCACTCTTCTCCTACTTCCAACTCAAAACCAATTGCTCGATCCCCGCGGCGTATACACATGCTAATGAGTTTCTATGAAGGAATGCCCTCTCGTCCAAGATCTTAACACCTACAAGCTCGCCACATCCCCCCAAACCTCGTCCTTGACCTCCCGCATCTTCTCGATCCTCTTCCCCTCCACGCCCGCCGTCAACGCCCTCCTCGCAACGCTGTATATCTCCGGGCCTCCTAATTTCCTGCTCGCGCTCTGCCCGCCGAACATCGATCCCTCTTCTCTCTCCGTCATGGTGGCATTTGCTGTTGGTGGACTATTGGGAGACACCCTGTTCCATTTACTGCCAGAGATTTTCCTCGGTGAGGATGCGCCCGAACATGTGCGCTTTGTGCTGGTTGAACCGAACAGGAATCTTTTGCTTGGCGTGGCGATTATGGTTGGGTTTGTGACGTTCGTGGCCATGGATAAGGGGTTGAGGATTGCGACTGGTGGGGAGGGAGGACATGATCATTCACATGGTGGACATGGACATGGAGAGGTGGAGGTCGTGAGACCAGTGGGCAAGGGGAGTGCGCTTGAGCTGGAGAATTCGCCTGCTAAGAGTACGAGGTCGAGGAAGGGGAAGGCTACGGGCACGAGTAATGGTATCGCGGGTACGGAGTTGGAGGTTTTGAAGGAGCAGAAGGATAAGGACAAGGAGATTAATGCTAGTGTTAAGCTGGCTGGGTATTTGAACTTGATGTATGTTTATTGTGCTCTGCGCTATGTGGATGGACAGCATGCTAATAAGTATACAGCGCCGACTTCACCCACAACATCACCGACGGCCTCGCCATGTCCTCCTCCTTCTACGCCTCCCCCACCATCGGAGCAACTACCACCGTCGCCGTTTTCTTCCACGAGATCCCACACGAAGTAGGTGATTTCGCCTTGCTCATCCAATCCGGCTTCTCCAAGCGTCAAGCAATGGGCGCGCAGTTCCTGACTGCTCTCGGTGCTTTGCTCGGTACGGTAATTGGCATCGCGGTGCAGGAGTATGGGGGAAGTGGAGGGGATGGTGCAGGTGGCAGGTTTGATGGGTTGATGGGTACGAGTTTGAGCTGGGGGGACATGCTGCTGCCGTTTACGGCGGGGACGTTCTTGTATGTTGGGACGGTGGCGGTCATTCCGGAATTGTTGGAGACGGGGAAGGATAGAGGGGTTGAGTTGAGGAAGACGGCGCAACAATTTGCAGCCATGGCTGCGGGGGCGGGGATAATGCTTTAGTGAGTTGAGTAGGGTGATGAGAGAAAGAGGTGTGCTAATATTCGACAGTATTTCTTGGTCCTAGATCATCGACATGGGGGCTTGGAAGTACGGTATACATCATAGAGGATGAGGGTATAGATGATTGGCAATCAGAAAGGCAGGGCGCCGAAAATAGATGGTAATGTACAACAGTATTTTGACCTGGGGTTGGATACATCTGGGTCTGGAAGGAGAGAGGAAGACGGAGTACCGACCATGTGAAAAAGCGGAGAGGAAACGAGATCCGCCTCCCACGTGGACGAATATTGGATAGATAGGTATCGCAATTTCCATTCCGCTGCTATTTCTAAACTTCTCTTCTCTTCTGTGCCATGCTTTCGGTGGCCAGATCTGGGTTGGTACTGTAGTATTCTTGTGCTTTCTACATCATTTCTCATCCCTGTCTCCTTCTTTCCTACCTTTTGTCTTGTTCCCTCGCGGCATACTCCGTATCTTCTTTCTCGATAACGTGGCCAGATGCATCTCCCCACCCATACCACCTCTACCATTCTTCTACAACTTCGGTCATCCAGATCGTATGTTAAGAACCGGAATGTTCCGGCGCCGTCGATCTCACATCTGATCCGATCAGATCTAGGAAGCTTATTCTGTGGCTTCTGGTTTATGATTTGTGGTTCGCTCGGCGTGGTGACGGCTTTGGTGGTGGAGAGGACGGCGTGGAGCTAGGGCGCACATTATCGTCATGATGATGTGGTTTTGAATTATTCGAATTGTTTGAAAGGGGATTCACCCTGGAGAGTCAACATCGGAATGGGGCGGCTGTTTGTTTGCCGTTGAATTTGCCACCTTCGGGTATGAGGACTCTGACTTGCGGTGCCCTGGGTATATGGATACGGGATGATTTCCGAATTGAGGATCAGACTTTAAGTTGGAGGATTCTAGAAAATTGCTCACTCGTGGAAGACTGGAAACAACATGTGGGTGAAACAATCAAGAGAACAAAAGGAAGACTCATACTGAATGGGGTTGATAAAAAGAAGGGGTTGATGGGATTGAAGATTTTAGGTTGAACAATTTTACCGAGCAGTTGTTGTCAGCTTCGGTAAGTCTGCCCGTGTTGTCCTCCTGGTCAGTGGAGGACAATCGGCAGAGAAGCCTTCGAGAATTGAATAAAAATATTGGCTGATCAGCTTTCAGAATAAAACCAAGAATACAATTGCCAAGGCCAGGCGGAATCGTGTGCCTGCTCATGATGGTTGCGATTTCCAGATGGTCACAACAGAGCTGATGTCCCGGAATATTCGAATTTTTGGAATTCAGCGAATTTTCCTCAATGGGGTTGTAAATCCGAGTCTCGGTTCTCGGATGGCTGCAAAGCTGTGTGGAAGAGAAAGTTGCGATGAGGGTTGAGTTATCGCGCTTTGGTCAGATGAGACCGTCGAGGTAAACCCCTGATCTCGCCTTATAGCGAGGATTGCGGAAGGGTGGTGTGTCAAAACGTTAGTTTAAGGGTACGTCTGCTCTGCTTGTATTGTTCCCTAACAATGGAGGATGCTACTTGACAAGCACTTTTGTGATAGAACTTTGGCTAACCACATCGCAAGATACCAATACAAACATATCAAGTGAAAAAAATATAATATTGCGAAGTGCCAATGTCAATGGTAGGCGAGATTGTGCACGTGGGCGAGATATCCGCCAAGAACACAGAAAGCGAGCGTTCGGAGCGTAACATTGCTCTGTACCAAGGCAGCACAATTTTATTTTATCATGGCTGTCTATTGAGCTGAGTCTGAGATCCGGGCTGCAGCGGCAACAGTCTTATGTTGAGATATTGAACTTGACTTTGTCTGCATGAGGCTCGAGCATGCCCATAAAGTGGATGTTGCGAAAATGCGCGTCTCATGTCCCCTTGGACCTCGAGAGACCCTTGGTTTCTCTGCTTGCATGCACTGCTTTGCCTGCCCCTGCCCTTCGTTGCTGCTGCTGCTGGGAAAGGAAATATTCTTGCGGACGCTTCCTGTTCTTTCGGTGACGTGTTTTCACAATGCGGTACCATTGCATCGACGAGTTGGCCCATCTCGTACCCCCATCTTCTCACCTTCGTGCTTCTAGACCAGCATATTCCTTTTGTCTTTGGCACTTCACCTGTTGCTGTCGCTGGTCAGCCTCAATTGTATTTCCTTTTTGGGCGGGTCCTAATCCACATGATGCAACGAATCCCTTCACGCCGTATCGAGTTCGAGTTGAAAGTTGGTCTGCCGGCGACGTCTAGTTGCAAGCCATGATCTAAATCGTCGTCTGATGGTACGCTTGATTGAGTGGTGCCATTCGTGGAACACAAAATCATCGGAAGTTTCTGTGATGAAGTTTGGAGAAGGTACGTTCTGCACGCTTTTCAATATTCTGACAAGGGTATTGATCGGAGATCTAGTTGGGGGACACAGTTCATGATGAAATACTTTTTCCCCACCTGTTCACTCCAATCCAAAAATCATTTCAATTATCTTTGCATGTTCTCTGAGTCATGTTTGTGCCATACCACCAACCCTGGAAGCGAAGATATACCTTACAGCCGGATCATATCTAGTGGTCGCCGGCGCCATCTTGAAGTTTGGTCCGCTCCTTCCTTCCACCAGCAACGACTTTCAACCCACTTTTACACCACAGCAAAAACGACCTTCGACATAGCTTCGATCTCGACACCATCATCGGTATTTCCTAATCCCCTCCTGGCCAAGCGGAGGCCGCAAGCGATCTCTGAAGTATCTCTCCTTCGCACATTCTTTTGTCTTTATCCACATTCTCTGGGGCCTTTTGCGGGCATTATGCTTCCTGGGGAGTGAAGAAGACCCGAATATCAGCAAATACCTCGCTTTTCGCGCGAAAATCGCTCCTTATTCCAGTTCTACAGCATATTTCAGTACTTCTCTACACGTGATATCAACAAATTCGAGCGACACGATCAAAAAACGACTTCGAGGGGGTAGGACTCAAGAACTGCGACGGACTGGTGGATGATGGCGGGCCCTGGCAACAGGCTGCCAGGTTCGGGCTCGATTTCATCGGATTTTATCGCACATACCGATTCCTCAACTTCGACACCATCACCTCCGCACGCAATCGCGAACCCAGCGCTCCTCTTTACCGGACCACGGTACAACAGCACAAGCCAACATGTTTCACATTACTATGGGAATATTCCAACAAGGGGATACCATCCAACCTGCACAACGGATATCATACAGCATGTGGACGGTCTTTTCATGGCCGATTCCAGTCTACGCAAGGTGGTCGAGAGATACCCAGAGCTTCTGCAAAAAATCTCGCAAGCAATTGATAATGTGGTTAGCTGGGAATTCAAACAAAACCCCTATATGAATCGGTATGTTAGGAATTGTCTCGGCAGCATTCGCTCATGTATCCAGGCTCGACCGCGCCAATATACTGTTTCGCGAAATCACAGCGGCGGACTACCATCCCTTGGTTGTATGCGCTTTCAAGATCCCCCCTCTGCGTGTCCAAAATAATACCATTGAGCTATTTCTGCTTCAATGCCGCCAAGAACTCTTTGCACAAATCTTCAGTTGGGTTGACACACCTCATGATACACATCACTTGCTTCGGAGAATGCTGTCTTGGATTCATCTTTCGAAGAGGCCACTGTCTGCCAGGGAACTTCAGGAAGCGATGAGATTCTCCCTGTCTGATTGTCAACCACCATTGCATACTTTACATACATTTCAAGAGCTCAACTTTCTCGGTGGCGGGTTCATTCAATTTCGGGAAGCGACAAACGAAGTCACAATACCAGAAGGCTTCAGACAGTCCATCGGAAATTACTTCGGCAGATATGGGGGTGACTATGGCGGATATCACGACCGTATGTGTTTCGTCTGCTTGGATTACATAAATCGCGCGATTGGATTTGCCAGCCCTGGTACTGACGCCATATCTCTGGAGCATCGACTTCAGCTCTTTCCTCTCTTGGCCTATGCAGTCGAGAACTGGCACTATGATGTTCAGCCAACGACAGGATACATGAAAAGAGCTGCTGCGTACCTCCGGGACGACGAGATCATCAGAATCATGATGCAAATCCAGCGCAAAATTCAGTTCGAATCCCAGCCGGACGGGGTCAGCAGCCAAGAGCTGAGCCAGCGGCACCGCTGGGATACCACGAGGTTGAATTACGCGGTGTCAATCGGGAACTATCATCTTGTGGAAGCGTTCCTGATTTGTGGTTGCAATCCGAATGGAGAAGCTGACCATCAACCACCGCTTATTTCTGCTGTCATGAACAGGCATTCGAATATAGTCCGACTGCTTGTGGGCTATGGCGCGAACGTCAGCATAGTCGATTTCGCTAACCGGACTCCACTTTACCTTGCAGTGTTTCAGAACGACTTTGCGACTGTCCAATATCTCCTCTCTACACGTGCACGTGGAGATTTAAACCATCAGATGGAGATGACGGACAGAATGACACCTCTAATGGCAGCTATCTGCAATGGAAACCTTCAAATTGCCGAAATACTTCTTCATGCAGAGCCACAAGTCTATCTCCAGGCTTGTGATGGACAGACAGCTCTCTCATACGCTCTCCCGAAATCCGAATTCCGGAAGCTGGCAATCAGGATGTTTGAACTGGGAGTCAGAAAGGAAACTTGGACCTCACAATCGATGGCTGACATCACCCTTTATGAGGCTATCATCGAAATCACGGATCGTGCTGTTCGCGATCAGGTTACGGCTTGTCTTTAGAAGATCGACGAAGCACTCCGTACACAGGGTCCATCTGTTGACTACGAAAAGTGGTCAGAGAGCTTTGTGCGCAAGTTTCTGGATAATGTCACTGCAGATAGTGATCTAACTGCGATTAAGAAAGCTGTTGCAGAAGAGCGCCGGAGGCTGAAAATGATGTTACCTCTGGGCAACAATCTTCGTCAAAGGTACATGCTTCGCCGTGCTGTCGGCATAGGGGCTTTTTCAGGTGCCTGGGAAGCCATGGATCTGGTGGAACGGAAATTCGTCGCTGTCAAGTTCTTGCTGGACCCAAAAAATACCAGCAACTGTGATGATGCAGCCAAAGAGCGCAAGTTCATGCGGGGAATGAACCATCCCAACGTACTGAAATGCCTGGACTTCATGACGACTCAAGGTGTTCCCGTCAATATCACAGAGTTCGCGTCCCAGGGCGATCTGTGGCATTATTTGAGGAAACATTGTCGCTATGGACTTCCAGATGCGATTGCAAAGATAATGTTTCGACAGATCATGGAAGGACTGATTTACTTGGTAGGCATTCCCCATGTTCGTTCCTTTCCGTGCTATTCTGATATGCAGCAGCATGCCCAAGACGTGGTTCACAGAGATCTCAAATCACTGAATATTCTGGTGTTTGAGAACAACCTCGTCAAAATAGCCGATTTTGGTAACAGTAAACGGATTCCGGCAAAGGATTATGGATACGTCCATCAGGTTCCGTGCACGCCAACACGTATGCCCCAACATGTGCTCTTGCATACATATCCCTTCGAACCAGGACCAACTAACACAATTGCAGACATCGCACCAGAAGCAATCGACGACGAAGAAGCCAGTGAAGAATGGATCCTCGCCAAGCCCTGTGATGTTTACTCCGCTGGTGTCTGCCTTTACGAACTGCTCGCAGGAAAGGAACCATTCAACACACCTGACAGCGAGACAGATTACGAGGAGCTCTATCGACAAATTCGCGAGGGTGACCTCCGATTTGACAACTACGTTATGTGGGGAACGCACGACGATCTTGCAATGCACCTCCTTGCTCGAATGATGAACCTCGATCCCAAGAAACGCCCAACAGCCGAGCAGGTCCTGACCCATCCTTGGCTTACACCAAATCCTGCGAGACAGAACATGTTGGATACGTTCGGTTTACGAGAACCTCATGCTCGGAAACCGACAAGCTTCAATGCCCATCGGCCAGAATGGATCACGCCACCCCCAAGGACAAGACGTGGGGACCACTCTTACAGTGAGGGACTGGACGAGGAATTTAAGCTGTTTACTCCACCATCGCGTAGGAAGCGTGCGGATGCCTGCCTCAGCCAAGAGTTGAATGACTTTCGAAAAGAGTACGATTTCTCGGTTCAACCGCCGCGACTGGGATATTGAGCTTTCATCCAAGTGTCCGGCCTCCTCTGATCCTTCTCTGGTCTTGGGGGGGGAAGGAAGGGGGGGGGGTCATTATCGTTTGTTCCTCAGACTCCATGCTTTTAGCTTGATGCTCTCATTGTTTGGAATTTTGTTGCGGTTGCTTGGGGTTGGAAGGCTGATTTGGAGCTTGATGGGAGGTATGGTTTAAATATGTTTTATGTTTACGTGCTTTATGTTTACGCGCTTTATGCTCTATTTGGTGGTGGTATTAGGGGTGGTGTGTTGTACGACGCGCACAAGAGAATGCTTTTCATTCTTTTTGGCCGGAGGTAGCGAGGTCTTGAGACAGGCTTTCGCAGAGAGCGATGTCTCCACAGCTTATTGTCCAGGGGACTGTTATTTAAGAGCGGTAGAGCGTTCGCGTGACTTGGGTCAATAGCGACGATACCCCAATGTAGTTTTGTTCTTTGCAATTGGAATATGCCATATGAATACGTTTGTGACAGTGACAGTGACAGTCAACCTAACCTGGATGCAACGAAACTCAGCCTGCTATGTCTTAGATTCCTGTGTGAGTTTGATTTTTGCCTCATTGATCGCCATAAATGGTTTGGTCCCCATGCCTTGGGAAGCAAAAGAGAGCCATCCTTTCAATTCCTTGACACCACAAAGCAAATATCAGAAGTCCCAGCCCATTTGTCAAATTCCATCCCAACCAAACATCCAGCAACGCCATAATTTATATCCGTCTCCAGTAACACCCCCCTATTCCCCCCCACCAGCAAGCGCAATACAACTAAACCTCAAATCCCCACCACCACTCCTCTTCTCCATATCAATCACCCTCCCAATCCCCAACTCCACCCCCCTCTGACTCAACAGTCCCTCCTCCCCCAGAGACCCCCTATTCAAAGGCCCCATCCTACTCCCCTCCAACTCCCACAAACACCCGTCATCACCCTTCACAAACGCCACGAAATGCTGGCCCAATCTATCCCCTGCATCTGCACTCGGCGCACTCGTATCGCCTATTTCCGCAACACTCTGATGTGCTGAGAGGAATGCGTCATTATCGTATAGCATCTGTGCGCGCTCTTCCATTTTGAGAGGGATTGCAGCTTCGCGGATCTGTAGGGCGAGGGAATTCGGCTGGAGGTGGTGCCGTGCGGTGCCGTTGATGAGGCAGTGCAGGAGGCCGATGGAGCCGCAGGCGTGGCCGATGGTTTGCTTGAACCAGATTATAGGTTCTGAAGGGCCGGAGAGGGAGTGTGGTTGGAGAGGGGCGTCTTCGGACTGGCGGTTGGCGTCCCAGGCTGGTGTGAGGGGGAGGATTACGAGGAGGGCGTGGATTGGGGTTGGGATCAAGGAAAGGAGATCAGGGTCGGAGAGGGAGTAGACGTCGTGGAATTGGAGGGTCGGTGAGAGACCGAGTTTCGACGAGAGGGCATTCATTACTTGGGGGTTGTTTTCTGCTGGGGTGTTAGAGATGGAGGAGGGGAGATGGGGATGGATGGGTAGGGGGGACATGCCGAGAACTGTGACGGTCTTTTTGCCGTTGTGGATTTCGATTGGGATGGGCATGGTGGGCGAGTCCTCTGTTGGAGAGGCAAGTATTTGGATTGTATGGTTCGAGAGGATGTTGGTGTTGTTTTCACAAGGAGAGAAGAGGAACACGGAGATGTTAAAGAGAGCGAGCCTTGCTGACGAGGCTGGAGGCGGGGCAAGGCAGCGGCGAGTGCGTCACGCAAGGCTGGGNGGGGNGAGGACAGCTCCTGATAGTTCGATTTGAGTACCGAGCAATGTGCAAGGTCAGAGAATTGAAATAGGAATTTGGAACCATCGCGTTGTTCTACTGGGGGGACATGTCATGTGTAAGTAAGTACACTGAGTAAAAGAGACTCTTGAAACGGGAAGAAGGGATATTTGGTCACGTGTAGCATTGCTGTTAGCCATCTAGCCACCTAGCAAATGTGAGAATTACACTGGCCTGGTTGAAAAGAGTATCAATTTTGTGAAATCGTTGCAAAAAAGGTTAGACTCAACAGCGGTTTTTTTTTCCCCGTCGTCACTAGGTTATTCGATCTACATTTCGGTCCGCACTCTTCCATCGACGAAGCTGTGCCAGGAATCAAATCAGATCACAACCCTATTCCTTAAAACAGCACTGTGAAAGGGAGCAAAGCAATGGGTCCGACTAAAATTCTGGACTTCGTTTGCACTTAGGCCACTAAGATTTAGGATTGCAATGATTGTTTGTTTATTTCCTACAATTTAAGCGAGCTTGTCAACAGTTCAAAGGGCGCTGATTAACAAGTGACATCATTTAGTGACTTGAAAAGGAAGTCAACGGCAAGAACTTGTTAAAGCTTCACGAATGTCAGAGTACCGCCTGTACCAAAGTCTCAATTTCAGATGCTTTCTTATGATCACGGGGGAAAAAAATAAGTTAGTTGCAAAAAATTGTCGTACCTTGGTATAGTGGTGGATACAGTTGCCGCACTCTCTTGTGGATTGTATAAGGATATGGATTCTATAAGGATATAGTGTCTGGGGGAAAAACATGACGTGGGAGTTTTGAAGAGACGTCCAACTGGGAAGTCTAGTAGTCCGTTCTGTATTGTGGCGACTCAATGATCATCGACCATTTCTCGATCTATGCGCAAACGACAAAGAACCACGTCGCTTTTTTCAGTCTCCTCTTCTGGATCTTCATGTGTAATCCCACATCTCGCAAAATCCTCGATGAGATCGAACAAGCTACCTTCATAATCTTCAGCGCCAACCTTTGGCCAGAGAAGTAGAGTCTAGAATCTCTTCATGAAATCCGCATACACGGCTCTGTAAGTTATGGCGCGGTTTGAGGCTTTCCACACACGTCACAGCCTGGGCTAGTGTAGAAGTCCAGGTTGTTATATGCTATCTCGAGAAATATACCGATGGCTCGGAGTCGAGCCTTCAGGATGTACTCCCAAATTCCCGGGGGCAGAACAAGGTCAGGAGAAACCACTTTGCGATGAGTGTCCAGCAAGTCTCCTGACTTTGTGACCCGGAGACTGCTAGCGACTCCATTTGCTACCATCTTGAATGCCGCCTCGTTACTAAAGACCTACGCTATCATTAGGGATTCTAGTTTCTAACAATACTCTAACGAACGACCAGCTACAGGCTTGGAGAATCCTCTCCAGATAGCCTTGGCAAGCTCAACGCAGTCGTACCTATCGCAAAGTACGGCCACATGGTAGCTGCGCGCCGATGGCGTTTCTGCAGGGTGTTGGGTGGGTCTTGCCGTGAGCAATACCCAGGAGTATTTTGAGAGCTGGATAGCTATCCTCGGTAAAGTCTATGGTTTTAAAAGAGGGCGATGGGTATTGCGGAGAGCCTTGCGGCAAGGTATCGGAGCCGGGGTCGATGAATCTGGTGCTTCCCCATGGTGGATAGAGGAAGTTTCGCCAGACTGGAGATGCACGGCACAAGGCAACCGATGATGCAGTATCTGTGACTATGGCTGACCTTACGGGGTCAGTGTACGTGAAAATGATGTCGCCTTGAGGCGTTTGGCTAGAAGTTGGATTTGTGCTTGCGGATGCCACGTTGAAGACTTGGTTGCGAATTTGCGTCCAAGTTCAAGATGCTCCAACCATATTCTTTGCAATAGACTACGAGTACTTATAGATCTGTAAAATGAAGTATCATAGTTCCCAAGACTGTTCGGTTACATCTAATTCGTTGATCAGCGAGGAATGCATGGGCGATCGTGGACTAAGCTCGCATTGTTCCAGTGAGAGGACAATGCTTTTACTGACAATAAATGCAATGTAATATGATAGCAAGTAGCAAGAGGTTAGCTGAGTTCTAACCCTGAGAGGATTATCACAAAGACATGTTCCCGACAACAAAGGTTGGAAAGTACTATGTCCAGGACTCGTCTTCAAACAAATTTTGGAACCAGCTATGAAATTTGCTACTCGAACAAATAGGTGACAAGAATGACCTTATGATTAGCTGACATACACCCAGAACCATCCAAGGTCTTGCCCATCCCTTTTGGATATCTTTCTTGTTTTCGTAAGGTAAACACTATCGCTCAATGGCATACCAAGTGCCTGCCTGGATTAACAAACTGCAACAGATGATAGAACCTAAGTCACACATCTTCTAGTTTTCGTATAGAGGTCTTGGGCAGATGCGAGAATATCTTCAGGTCAGATCAGATCTAGAATTTATCTTATCCAGAGTGGCCCTACTCTTGCTATAATCTTGTAGACATTCATGTCTACGAAGTAGAGCCAGGCTTGCCTGTTTCCTGACCGGAATATCGACACCTCCCCAATCAGCGTCTCAAGTGACGCCGCACAAAATTTGCTCAGGCTGGCTCAGCTTCGGCTCAAGTCTGCTCACCCACGTCACTAGAAGTCGTCAACTTGTAACGAGGGGTCCGAAGGTGGCCCCCTCTCCCCAGGTAGAGATCTGAAAGACGTCCCCTAACCCGCTACTAAGGGTCCCGAGGGTGCCGAATCTATTACCACTGTACATTCGCAACCTCTGACAATTATCCCCGTCTGCCAGTCTGCCTGCAAATGCTCACACAAAGGGGCATTGTCTGCATTGTCTAGAGCTGCACATTCCATAAATAGTCTCTCCCGTCTTTCCTTCAGAACTGTCCTCCCTGATCTCCTTTCCCGTCATCTCCCTCATCGTCTCACCCATCGTCACACTCATCTTCTCACCCATCTCTGCAGCAAGACCTTTCTTTACATCCGTGCATGAAGTACTCTATACATCATAGGCACCAAGCAAGCGAAAGAATATTGAAGAAGACCGAATGCAGATGAGCAGATAGAAACAGCCCTTAGGATAAGCTCTCCAAGAATAAATCTGGATCTATAATAATTCTGTTAGTAAAAAACTTGCACCAAGTAGTGAATTGCGGTACGCTATGATCATAGCACTTTAGAAAGCGTAAGTCAATAATATTATGAAATTGAGCCTAGAAAATAACATACTAGTATATTTCAAACGATAGCGTGGTACACCGTTTCCGGATAATCTACCGCCGCAATCAAGGTACTAAGCTATCTGAAGCTGAAAACCCGGTGATTGGTGTAGCCTCGGCGAACCTATCAAACTCTAAATACAAAGATATATTATTAGAATTATCCAACCAGCAATTAGTATACCATTAGTCTCACTGCTTATAAGTTTTATATGGTAGTAAAGAGAAGATTATGAGCTATGTCAAAGCACACAGTGTGTACGTTGCGCAATTCCATTGTAATGATATAACGCCTGTTCCTTAGAAAAATATATTGAGTTTCATCACATCCAACTGCATCTAGAGAAAATGAAAAACGAAACGACTGTCGTGAACTCGCGAATTATTCAGCCTGTAAGCCTGTACATCTCGTATCTGTATCTTTTCAATGTAATGAAGTACCTGATTCGCCGAGAAAATTAGTTAAATCCAGAGGGAAATGTCGCGTATTGTCATGAAGCTGACCTTGAAAAATCTTTCATAGCATCCGCGGACCGACTTATCCAAGACGATCAGATAATAGTGATTTCTTCCAACGGTCCTTGTTGTAAAACAGCAAGATGCTGCTCTTCATTCTGTTCCTGGTAACCCCCCACATGGCATCTCCAGTGGACGATGTAGGCATTCTCCACTGGAGTTAAGAGCAGAGGTGTCCGACATCCAGGGATAACGTACGCCATGTCGCCTTCAAAGGCCCCATCGTTTTCTGGTTCACCAAACAGGCGTCCTATTATACCGGTTGATAGCACAAAGATGCCAATCCCTTGACTATAGTAGCATTCAATGACGTTGATGAAATGACTCAGATCATGCTCCCTAGTCTTTCCTGCCCTCAGCAATGTCCCTGGCCATATAGACCGCCCCATGAGAATTTCATATCTTTCCTTATTATCGCTCTTCTCCGGCGATGTTTGTTCCATAGGTTCCGGAAGGATCTCATCCAAAAGTGATGCTCGAATTCCTCGTGCATCTGTGTACTTGTTGCAAACGCTAGGCATTGAAACAAGTCTTTGTTCTAGCTTGTCCATGCTTTTGCACCAGCCGGCCCTGTTATTTGAGATGTTGCCTGGGACAAGATGAAAAAGGATGACTTTTCCAAGCTGAAAAGCTCTAGTATAGAGATCTTCCTTGCTGTCGGAGAAGCTGCACCTAGCATAATGGCTCATTCCATCAAAATGCTTAAACCCAGCGGTGCTGGGCCACTCCCAACTTGGGGCCCAAGACGGTTGACATTTACCTCCAACGCACTGCAAAACGGCTAACGTCTGTGTATTCTTGATGATGAATTGTGCTAGGTCGAGATAGAAGTTTCTTAAAGATTTCTCGTAATTTGGAATAAGAGCGTCATCAGTAGAACGGTGGCCAATGATACCCAGGAGTCCATATAAAATATCACGTTGATTAGTGGCCTTCAAGCTACCACTTGTATGCATCAGAGCTTGAAGCAACCTCTCTCCGATTGGCTTCTCCAGAAACTGTTGGCTCCGGAAGGTCCGGCGATAAATTCGATGTCGGATAGCCGTCAAGAAGTAAGAACTGGTATCTGGAAGATATTCTGCCAGAGTCTGATAGAGATTCCATATGGTCTCCAAAAAGCTGTCGAAAGGCACATTTTCCAGACCTGCCATGATAATCACGGTAGAGGAAGCCAGTGCATGTTCTTGCAGCACCCAGATCCTTTCGAACCAAGAACGACAACAGATTGCCTCAAGTGCTGTCAAAAGGATATTCTTGGACCGACCAATCTCCACCGGAAGCTTGCCATTACCTGCACGTAGCAATTTCCAAACTACTCGCATGTGATCAGGCAGAATTCCAAAGCCAGCCTCGTTTTCTTCAAGCAGTCTTCCTAACCACACCAACACCTCGGAAGCGGTAGAATAGACTCGGCCCATTTTCTGCACTTGGGCACTTCGCTCTTCGTTGTCCTTCTGGTCGATGCAAAGAGCATCAATCCACAGAATTCGCTCATGGTCTTGGTAGCGAATATGCCGAAGTGCTGCTTCCAGATTTATCGTCACTTGGAAAAGGCTTAGTGGCCTGGAGATGTGCCCACGGTCAGTGATTTTTGTGCTGTCGTATCTAATTTTGATGGGCTTGGTAGCTTCTGGATTGCCCCAGACGTATGATAGTGCGACGTAGTCGAGTGGGTCGTCGAGATCCACATGCTTTAAGTGACATTGAATTTCGTCGTCAAATGTGCCAGGAAGCAGACGTAAGATGCGGATCTCGGACTCGCCTTCTAAAGGCTGATAAGAAAAATTATTCAATGACTGTTCCATCGTTGATATTGATTAACAGGCCAATTCTAGTGGCTCTCCTACGATACAGTAGTGCGCATGTATACACGAGCTTAATCGTTTCCATCCATGTTATGTTGGAGGGGTGCGTTGGCATTCTAGCCTGGGAAATTATACACGTGACCCAGAGACGTTAAGCTCATAGGTTATTTACAGCCACAAGAGAATCCTAAGGGGAGTTCTTATGTACTTATTAATCATTAATTAACCGGTTCACCTCGTATTAGAGGAGATCTAATCAAATTGCTTAGCCACGTGACTAGAAATGAAAAATTTAGCTGGCTAATTTTTGAGTACGAAGGTTTTATATAAAACCGGATCCTTACTAGTAGATAAGAAGTTCGTGTTCAGCTTAAATAACATTTTTCTATAACAATATTCTTATACTTGTAATGAGATCGTATTCTTATATAACGGCGATATCGTGATAACCCTCTTGTAACGGTTCGCAACCATTTCACCATCATCACGTGCTGCACGTACTTACCGTGTTTCTTAGGGCGCCCGCGCTCACCGTATGTGTATAGCACGTGCTTCCTCTTTGCTCTCTTCTCTCCTTAGTTGTAGATTCTCTAGAACAATCCGCAGTCTCTTGTCGACCAACATGTGAAGTTCCAAATTTCGCGCGAGGGCGCCGCTCGTTCTGTACTCGGGTCGTCACAGAAAATATATTCCTCAAACCAAAGTAATTTGCATTGCCCTACTAGGAATCGGTCCACTTTGGCTTGAAGTAAAAATAAGACACGTACATTATCTTATAATACATCAAAGTAGTATACGTCAGACGCAATTACTTCAAGGTGTATTACTCCCACCCAATCCACTCGTAGTTGTAGTACTCCGAAACTAATAATAATTTCAGCTCGTTTTAAGCTAATCCAAAAATAAACTAGCCCACCCTAGCCAAAGACTTGTGAGATTATGTGACTTACATTGTGCGGAATGTGCTAAATCATCGAAACGAGTCTTTATGGCAGTACTTAAGAGGTACGCCTCTTAGGCGCGTAAAGGTCAGATGGCTTAGTATTGGAATGATTTCAGTAGAGGAGCCAATGCTCCGGAGAAGAAGTCATCGAGGGTGGATGAGGCTGCGAATATAGAGCCGATTTGAGCCCCCTCCGTTGCCTGCCATTCTGGGATGTGAGGGTGGTCAGCGGCTAATTTTAGCCATACCTAACCCCAACCAGAGCCGGCTTTCACTAGGCTAGGTGGGAGCCAACGAGGATTCTCAATATGGAGGCCTAAAAAGGATTCTAGAATCAAGAACACCAGAGCGACGTACAATTATTGGGGGGTTCTCATGGACCATCATATGTTTTCGGTAAAGCTGGGGAATGTAGCCCCCCTATCTGACGGGGGTGCAACATCGACCCCGAAAGAACCGCTCGCCTTGCTCTTCCCAATCTTACCCGGAGGCAGTCGCAGCCGAGGAGTCCAACGAGCCGCCTCTTCAGCTGGCTCAGAGTTTGCTCACCCTCGGCTCAGGCTACAGCAGCGACTGCTCAGGTCCAAAGACGGAAACGAAAAAATCCTCGCGTCAAGATTCCGATATCGAACCAGCTGTTGCATCAAACAACATTTGTCAAATAGGGGCCGTCAATACAGAAAGCTTGACCTTTGTCTCTGATAAGTCAGGAAATCCCAGATTGACCTCATTTTCGCAAACCTATGACTAATATATAGGGCTGTGATATTGATGATTAAGATATACTGATGTTTAATTAGGATCAGGCTTCACCACTTGGAATTATTGCAACCTGCGAGATACGTGGGAAGAGCAGTCTCAAGCGCAGCAATTCAAAGTCAGTCTTTCCCTTCCTTGCCCGTTCTGGTTATTGATCTAGTGGTACAACTTATGTCTTGACCCCGGTGCTCGAGGTCGCTCACGAGCGAGCCGGATCTATATTGAAGTCTTTATCCAGTAGCTCAAATCTTCGCTAGGCTCGAGCCTTCGGACTTCCGAATAGGGGAAAGTATGCTGATCCATCCTCACTAAAACTCAAATTATGTTCTCAGCACTAAATTCAAGAGCCTCCGCACTAGTGCACTCTTAGCTTCGCAAATGGATTCCGCAAACGTTAAGGGATATGCAACGACTATTTTCGTGGTCCCAGATCATCAAGCAAGCCACCCATATCACTCGCTGTCAGGGTCCTGCCAAGCCCACAGCCAGTTTAACTCAAGATCAAGAATGGTTGCCTGATTAGGTAGGAGAAGTCGAATGCGCGGTGGAAAGAAACAGCGGGCTGGTCCCGTTGACCTGAGCTGTAGGGTATGAATCTATGCGGATGTCCTTATTCCGAGATCCGGATTTGCATGAACGTGTCAAGAATGTCACTCGGAATACTTCATAGACTTCCTATTCGATCAGCTTTCTTAACTGGTTCATCTTTCTCTTTCCAACTCCGGACAATCCGGCGACAGAAGTACTTTTTCTCGGCCTTTGACGGGGTAAATTATGCATCAAGATCTAGGCACAAGCTTTAAAGAACTGTAGATCTTGGTCATCTTTCCTTGAGTAGTAAGATTTTTTGAGCAAGCATCCGGAGCATCTTGATACCTACGATATCGCTGTCGCCTTCCGTTTCACGTTTTCCTCGTCGCCGGAATAAGAATGGCATCACGGCAGTCTATTCGTGACATCGAACTCACTGTCATTTGGCCTCGTTCCGTTCAAATCGTGAACGTTTTCGACTTACGAACGCCCCAAGAAAATCAACTCACTGGCTGGCAAGTGTCGATTCTCCATGGGTCACGGATGCAAAGACTCAAATTTCGACTATTATGTGCCATGAATTGGTCACCTATACGAGAGCTAGACATGATTGTCAAAGAACCGCTCACAAGTTCATCCTGGTAGGGACCTAACCGGACTGATCCCAGCATGAGACAAGAAGATACTGATCTTAAGAATCTCAGAACTTAGTAGCTGAGCCTCTGTGTGAAGCTGAGATCGATCATCTCCTCGTTGCCAGCAAGTCAAGTAGATCGTAATGTCTGCACTAGTGTCAAGTCCAATCGCATTCGCAAGCTCCCTCGGCGCTACATTTCGTGAAGATCATCTCTCCTCGGGAATACCCAAAAGGATTGTTTATACGTGAAGATTGAAGCCATGGAAGCCATTCTTTGAGATGGTTGAGAAGAAGTGGAAGAGTAAATGAGAAGCCTCAGGGCGTTTTAGCAACATCAGGAAACGATATATACCCTGAGTCTTTCCCTCAACAGCTTTCGTTTCTCATCAGCTTCAGCATCAACCATCCACAAAACACATACAACGCCTCAAATACTCCACACAAGACTTCAACAACATTCATCATGCAATTCTCCGCTGTCACCTTCATCGCTTTCGTCGTCACAGGCGTCGTCGCTGCACCTGCCGCCGACGAGATCTTTGCCCGTGCCAGCTGCAACGATATCGTGAGCCATAACTCTGCTGTCTTCTCCATCAACTGCTTCTGGGCACCTCCAAAATAAGACTGGTACTAACTTGTTCATCTTTTCAGATCCCAGCTTGCAATGGAGGCACCATCTCTGGTCAGGCTGAATGCCGATGCTCTGGCCAAGAAGCGCCTTGCGATCTCTGGCACTGCCCTGGCCCCGCTCCCAATGTTGTAAGTCCTGTTCCTTCCATGATATCTAATGATAATGTGCTGATGAACTCGTTCCACAGGCTGTCTGCGGCCAGTACAACACCGGATGTGTCTGGATCTAAGTGATTGACTTGACCGACGGGCGATATTCGACTCGACAGGGTTGGCGAAGTACGTGTCATCTTCACGTGGTGGTATTTTGCTTGACCTGTCTTTACTGGATTGCTTTCCGATGGCTTCACAGTAGTTTAACAATGTGCAAGAATCTTACTTAAGGAACGATAGATTTCTATCTTCTTCTTCTCGTTGCGTACCGTGACGATGATTCTTCTCTTCTTATATTTACCCATGACTTTGAGACGGTCTTGTCAGCGATGCGGTTCATGAACACCTTAACCCGACTCCGAAACCTTCCCCTTGCGATCTATCCCAACGTTTAAAGACATGCTGAACTTCTTTTCAAATCTCGCTAAGTAATATAAACTCCACCCCTGAGAGTGTCATATGTCGCCATTCTTGATTTCTAAGCCGATCCCGGCAAGTCGGGATGCACGTGACGTCAACGACCCCTCCACGATTTACCCATCTCCGTCCTCGCTTCTCCCGATCTCAAAGCTACACTACATACTTACACGTCAACAAGAGAAAGACTGTGCATCCAAATCCTCTCTAGGGCTCAAGGTTCCTCTTTGCAGCCGTATTCACTGAAAAGCACGTCCAGTGTTGTCTCATCTCCACGACTCTGTCAGCGCCGTTCAAAATCTCCATCAGCATCTCAGACTCACAACGCGGGGCTCCTGTCAATCTGAGATCAAAGCCTCAGATAAGATAATGCGTTTCCTGCATTGCGTGTTCCTGGCTGCCGGTATCTTTGCCTCACTGGCAACCGCGCAGGATGCTCAGAAACACCTCGGCCACCCGATACAAGAAAGTCTTCAGAATGAACCATCACCGAACACCAAACCAAAGAATTTCGCAGCAATACTTCCATCACCTCTAGCCCAACTCGAGGTCACTTCAAGACCATATCCACAGTGCGGAGATGATGAAATCATCATCCAAAACCACATCGTGGCAATCAATCCTGTCGATTGGAAGATCCAGTCCCCGATGGGTCGGAGCTTCAACCTCACATACCCTGTCATCCTTGGGGAAGATGTGGCCGGTGAGGTCGTAGAAGTCGGCTCGGAAATCAAGTCTAAATTCTCGGTGGGTGATCGAGTAATGGCTCATCCTCTTGGTCTAGGAAATGGTGCTGCATATGGCGGATTTCAGCTTTATCCTGTACTGAAAGCGGCCACTGTGTCGAGAATCCCCGATTCCATCACTTTCAAAGAAGCGGCTGTTCTTCCGTTGAGTATCTCAACGGCTGCAGCTGGTCTGTTTATGAAGTCTACATTGGGTCTGGAATATCCTTCTGTGGATGCGGAAACTTCTCAGCGAGCGAAAGGCTCAACACTGCTGTTATGGGGATGCTCCTCTTCAGTTGGGAGTTCCGTCGTCCAACTCGCGACAGCAGCTGGGTACTCGCTTATCACGACAGCTTCACCTGGGAATTTCAAGTACTGTAAGGCGCTTGGCGCTGATCGGGTGCTAGACTATCATGACGTGGATATTGTGGAAAAGTTGATTGGCCATCTCAAAGGGAGGAAGGTGGTTGGGGCATATGATGCTATCGGCTCGGAAGTCACGGTTCGACAATCTGCAACGATTCTGCATGCACTCGGAGGTGGGAAGATTGCCAGCGTTGGGCTCGCACCGGAAGTCTTTTCTGACGTCAAAGTTTCTCGTGTCTCGTCAGGAAACATCGTAACACAAGAGCCAGAGGTTGCCGAACAAATCTGGGGTGAATTTGTGCCTTGGGCGTTGGAGTCTGGGAAATTAGTTGCCAGACCCAAGGCACTTGTCGTTGGGAAGGGGTTGGAGAATGTACAGGCAGGACTGGATAGACAAAAGGAAGGCGTAAGCGCTTTGAAAATTGAAGTTGTACTCAACTGAGCCAAATCGAGACGCTCTTTGGTCTTGGGATGCTCCCCCGAATAGTATTAAGAAGGAAAGGAAAAAGAGTAACTGATAGCTCAGATCATTTCTAACGCTTCCGTGTGAATTAATCTGGTCGTCAATCAAATAGCTTCCTGAGCAACATAGATTGGTATCACGTGAGAACCAGCAATGTCTTCCTCGAGATTTCGTCGAGAAAGTGTACGAAGATGCCTCTATCTATTTACAATCCAAGAAATACAATTTCCAATGGTATCCGGTCCTCTCCCACCTCCCCATTTCTAACGCCGAAACCAAAATACTTACCCTCCCTACATCCGAGGCACAGTTCCTATCATCTGACCAATCTCCTCCCCACCACCCCAAAACCCCTGCATGGCTGCATGGCATCAACCATCCACAACTCTCCTCGAGACCCAAGAAGAAACTTTGTTGCACATCGCACTTTTCACGTCTGATTCGATCTCAATAAACGAAGCCTACACACCTCCTCATTGGCTCGTCGTGCTGAAGAAAATACGTTGCGGCACGTGATTGGTGCTTAAACAGTTCACCGCCCCTTTTCTTTGGTCGGGGAGGACGAATCGGGCTTTTATGTGCTTGAAAATTCGGGAGAAGGGAGTTTGGGGTTAGTGTTGACGTTCTTGTATCGCTACATTGACAGTCAAGAACGGATATAGAAGGTTCGAAAGTGGAGAGAATGTGGGGATTCAAGAATGTGGTACTCACTCGCTTGTCGAAGGATGACAGTTCCTATTCAGTTGGTACTGAACCAGTAAGACAAAACCCGCTTGGAAGAAGTGAAGAATGGCTAGAATCGCCACAAACATAAATTTGACTAGGTTCTGACTATACCTACGGAGAAATTAGAGAGCATGGCAAAGTGCAGTATGTCGATTGCCCCTGAACAACTCGCTTGGAACCGCACACATCTGTCTGGGTTTCCAGCGCCTCATCAAACCCTTGTTCGAGGTATCAAGCACGAAGTGATGATATTAGCCCTGAATAATAGTACTCATATACATTCTACAAGCCAGATGTTGATAAATTCCTTCGCTGAATAGCTGTGCGTAGACAACAGAAACGCCACAAAGATCCCAGCAGATCAAAATACAGTATTTTATACCTGCAGTCCGTTCACACCCCTCACCAGATCTCCCACATGTGGCTGACTGTCCCTCCTCTCACTTGATCCCACGGGCTTTCTCGCCGTTGCACTCCTTCTTCTCTCCTGCATTCGCTTTAAGGCTTTAGTAGCTTCGCCCTCCGCATTACTTGCAATTTTGATGTTGCTCACCTGATCGTCTTCAACAACCCTTCCGTGATTGAAGTTCTCGCCGAAGTCACCAACCACATCGCCGTCATCCTTGTACCTGCCGTCAGACATAGGAGCCAGGGCTGAAAGGCCAGGCAGCATGCCCCCGGAACCATAGCCCGAGTCCCGGAAAAGCAGGGGCTCTTCGTCTCTGGCGCTGCGTACTGGTTCTAAATTGCGAAGACTATCTTCTAGGAACTGCTGAGGGTAGGTGTTGTAATCGCCAAAGCCAGCATTGATTGTTACAGGTTGTGTTCGCCCAATCGCATCCTCAAAGACAGGTGGATGTCGCCAAACAAACTCGGTTCTGGGATACCCTTCCTCGGTCATGTACTCCTTCTTGCTTGTGAGTATTGGCTCGGTGAAGAGGTTCTTCAAACTTCTGGATGTCTTCACAGTATGATTTGAGGCTCGGGAATTAGCTCGAGACCGAGGTTTTGGATCTCCGCGAGCAAGACCGATGACTGGAGCTTCGGCGCTTTCATACTCCTCGGGATTTGCTGGCTGATGGACAGGATATTGAGTTAGAGAGCTAGTGCGTGACCGTGAAGAGTAGGGTCGTTTGGACAGTGACCAGGTCCGATTCATACTACCAGTGATCTTGTGCTTTGGGACTTGAGACTCTGGGATCTCAACAAGTGTTTTGCCATCTTTACTCTGCACGTAGTGCTTCGTAGGTAGGAATTCGGTGTCGAGCACTGGGAGAATATGATGTCGAACTTCGTGTGTATGTATCTCGCGGAAGATGCGCTCTTCGTTGATCTCGTGTCGAACAGGCGTGACGTGCTCGTGGGTAACGGCTAGTATTGCGCATTAGCATTCGCTTTCTTGCTAATGCTATCTGTGGATGTTATAGAGGTTGGAGTGAGAGGCCAATTTGCGGGGGGAAATGACACCGGAAGCTCAATGTCATGAGGGGATGAGTGTAATGGGGATAATCCCGGCGTGGCAGAGAAGGAGAGTGTAGAGGCCCGCGACATCACAGACACAGGACGTGGCCGCTTCTCAGAGATGGAAGGAAGAGGAGGTGGGGGTGTACCGGGAAGTGTCTTAGTAATAACGTCTGTGTCCACCGTGTTGCTCAAGTCAACCACTCCATCCAGATTTGGAGGAACACTGGAGTTCTCGAGAATCATTCCCTGTCGTTTGTTGGTCTTGCTCGTGTATGGAGACCGTACAGAATGATCTGTATGATCCGTCTGGATATTGTTGCCAGGGCGATTGCTGACGTTTGGGAAAGTAGAATAGCTTACTGAACCACTCTTCGACTTCTTGTGCCCATTTGTGACCTTGCTTACAGGTGGATGAACAGGGCTTTCATTGGTGATGGGCATTGCAGGCATTCGCTTGACCGTGTGGTTGACAGGGGAAGTAGGAGTGTGCTTGTTGTTCATTTGCGGCGGCGGCGACTTTGGTTTGCGCACTGGAGCTGCAACTGATGGAGGGTCTTGAGCAACATTTTCGTTTCCCAAAGTCTCATTTGACGGCTGATTAGGATGCAGAAGTTTCCGTATGCTGTTACGCATGATGGGTTGGTGCTCGTCAAAATACTGAGCGGTATTCGAGTGTGATAGCGGAGACAAAGCTCTGTCTCGTCGATCATGCGAGAGATGAACCTTAGATGAGAGTCGATCACTGTCCCGAGATCTGCTAGGGGTGGACGCCACCACAAGCGTAGTCTCATTTCGAAGAGGGTGTGTTCTAGGCGTCGATGTTGTGGACCGAATAGAGGGGGAGTTCCCGTGGCTTCTTAATGGTATGTCGTCACTCGGACCGTCATCACCCATTACATGACCCAAGGCAGATGAAACTCTGGAATGTGCCCCAGCGCCTGCCACATCTGCGATAGGTCTCTTTTTCGGGGCATAGACAGTCCTCATGTAGCTGAATTGTGGAGAATTCAGGTCCAGTTGTGTATGGCTTCCCGCCCCGAAGCGGTCAATATTTCGGTCCGCCACGTCCTCACCATAATTTCGTACTCCCGAAGCCTTAGTCCTGTGTTTTGAAGTCTCTGGCCGTATGCTCGAATGTGCTTCCAGCAGGTCGACATAAGATCTATGGGAGGAATTTGATATGTTCCGGTTGTGTTGTGCAAAGGGTGGTGTAAATGTTGCTGAGGTGCCTGAAGTTTGCCCATTTCCCTTCTTCGGTTGGTATGCCTGTGGTTTCGGTGTGGCAGAGGGCGTGGGCAGAGGAGGAAGAGGTGGCTCGACTGTTGATCTGATAGAATTACGCCTTTCATTTCGGCTGCTGGTTCTGAAGATATTGGGAGGTGAATTTGTAGAGAACCCAGATCGTGTTCTGCCCGCCCAACTCCCACTTCCAAATATGCTATTTCGCTTACTGCGTCCTCCATCCGCCGTACCATCATTGGGTGCAGTTCGTGGTCTGTCGATAACGTCTTCTCGATACCTGGGAACATCAGGGGCCGCAGCTACACTGGTTTGTCGCCGGGCACTAGAGGTATCCCTCTGCGCCCTCGAGCGCTGTATTTCCTCGAGCACATTCGGTCCATTTCCTGCTACTGGATATGAACCCTTGACAGGCGGATCCAAGGCAATGGCAGAGTCGTATGAGTGACCTTTGACACGGTGGTTCGGAGTTCCTGTCGATTTGGACGTGAAAATGCTCCTGAGAATTGAGGCCATCGCCAAATTCAGGGGTAGGTGGGTTCACCCAGCGCCGAGGACGCAGGAGTGGGGGATCCACGCAGGGAGTTGATTCGCGTAAGGGGTATGCGGCGGGTCTGAGCTGCTCTGCTACGACCTCACTCCTCACAGCAAAAACTGCGGTCAGCCCGGAGATTTCTTTCTTGATGACATCGACATTCAGATCAAAGAGTAAGGAAAGAGTTTGCAGTCGTTGAGACTGGACGAGACACAAGCCCTCCTCTCGACCCTGCACCGCCAAAGTTTATTTAGTGAACTCTAGGCCACGGACCTGCGTGCACCCGGCTCTGTTTGGCTTGCCGTGCAGCCACTGACCTCGACAGAACTGTACACTGAGGGGAACTGCGCTTCCTCTTTCAGCTATCGGGTAAGGGGGCGTTTGCTAGCTCTAAGCCGGATATCTTCATCGTGCTACGAGTGGCTGCGTGAGACCCGAGTGAGACCCTCTCACTTGTAGAGCCGCGCCCATTTCGGCATGGCGGTTTTGTTTGGACGGCTTGGAGGTGTGGCTTCAGTGATATCCACGATTGACCTCATCAGATAAACCCCGCGAGATGTAGAGCTTTTTGAGGACATGATGTGGAATCAGAGCTGCCTCGTAGGTTTTCAATTTTTTAATTTTTTTTTTTCATTTCTTCTCACTGCTTTTATCGTACTCCGAGAACTACTGGGTCTACCATTGCGCTGTTGCATGTCGTGTGCATTTTATTCTTTGGACTCGCTTTACATATGAATTCCTGTAATGTCCAAATTCGGCTTGGCTGGGGTGTCACTAACGAGAAATATTCGTCGCACTCCCTCACGGGAAGACGTTTGTTTTTTTCTGCAATGGGCCTAGATTTGTATGGTACGAGGAGACTTTTCTGATCTCAGTCTAGACCAATTGTCGATCGACAGTCGCGTACCGACCAAAGTGTGCTGACGTATGAGCGTATGTCAACAACGCAGAGAGCAGAGACAGCAATGCTGTACGGATGGTTTTGACCACCACCAACACTTCGACCAGGCGTCATCGTTCTAAACCACACCAGAACTGGACAGCTATATTGTCACAAAGGAATGAGCTGGTCTCGCGATCTGCGGACAATGCGGTTGTGGCGTCCATCACAATTCGAATTCCGGATTCTCACCTGTTTGACCCAATTTTCCAATTGATTCTCAAAGGGGCTCTAAAGCAGTAAGTCATGGATGTAAGGTATGCCAGAGCACGACGGAGTTGACCCATAACTTCCATTTGGTGCGGCCAGAAAAAGTTTGTGGGTGGGGACACAAACGCATGCATAAGAGTACTTTTGAAAATCCTGGAAGGCCTGGAAGAGAAATCAAAAATTCGGCGAATCCACAAATAACAGAAGTCCTATGAAGTATCAAGGACATATCAAGAAGAAGCACGTCCTCCCGTTCCGCGTGAGAATATGCGGGGGACGCGGCATTGGCACTATGATGCAATTGTTTTAATGGTGGCGAAAGGGAGAAATCCCATCCAGATCTCGATGGTCCGTTTTTCTTTTGAGACTTCTAACACACAAATCGCATAGTTCTGGAACCCCCGACATGTCTCAGATCATATGCCTGGACAGATCTTTCGGTAAAAGACGACATGCATGTCCATGCCATGCCCAGCTGAACAACAAGCAATTCGGCTGCAAGGGTCCTCGCTCATTGCACAGGAGAAAAGCTCCTCGTCATAATCCTCGCGGTGATCGTTTTAGGCGTCAGGGTTGTTCTCGAAGATTGCTTCTGTTGATTGGGTACCAAAATCTAGTTCTCCAATTGGGGCTTCACTCCTTCATCCTTGTCAGGCATGCAAGTCATCCGTCACATAGACACCGAGGCCATGTATTTGAGCGCCAGTTATGGACTTTGATCATATCTCAGGGCTCATGCGGAATTCCAAACCATACCGTCAGATTCTCTCATTGCTCCTACCTTGAAATTGACGGTTCCAACCCGAAAACAGGGCAGATGTCGGAAGTCAATTGCTCCAAACTCGGTTCACCCTCGACGTATTGTCGCATGCACCCGTCATCAATATGGAACCTTACTGCTTCCGTTTGGCAACCTACTGGAGGTCTCCACATCTTGAGCTTCAACAAGGCGTGCACTGCCACAAGTCTAGAATTGCTTTGCCGCTTTGGCTCTAGATTTGACCACACGTCAACTATTTGCTTCTTCCGAACTACCACTGTGAGGAATGCCGTAGCTGGCCCTGATGATGTAGTTTGCTACCCCGCTATGAGGGGTTGCACAAGCTACGTAATTTGGTTCTGAGGCTGGTACAGTATATTACCTTGAGAAAATCCCAAGCACACTCCCTCCTAACATACACTCAGATTCATCCCCTCCAAGACTCTCTACACCAAAACTCCAAAAAATCTATACTATCACCCAAATGGACAAGGCAAAGGCAGCAGTTGGAAGCTTCCTCCACAAGGATGGAAAGCATGATACCACAGTCCACGAGGTAAGAAACCCGCTAGCCCATTACTTCGGAACGACTATTTACACTTTACAGACCGTCAACCCTGCTGTCACTCAAGAGAACGTCACACGCACCCAGCATGAGAATGTCACCACAGCTGTTGACAGAGAGGTTCACCAAGATCACCACCACACCTCCGTTCAACCTATCAAGGACCGCGAGGTTCTCCCAGAGCAACATAACCACCAGATGGCCGGCGTTGAGACTCGTAACTTGAAGCACGGCAACGATGAGCACGTCAAGGAGCGTCTCGCAGCTGAGCAAGCCCAATTCAAGAATGCTCGTACTGTCGGAGATACCCAACACACCTCTTCTGCCAATCCAACCATTGCTGGCGAGCACGTCCACCACCACGTCCATGAAAACATCCAACCTGTAATTCAGAAGGAGACCATTCAGCCCTCTGTCGTCCACACTACTGTGCCCGTTCATGAGGTGCACCAGGTATGTGCCATTCAGCTAGTTTATTTGTTGACTTGTACTGACATGTCACAGAACGAGGCAAAGCACCACACCGCCACCTCTCTCCCCGCTGTCACCATGGACGAGTTCAAGAAGCAAGGAGGACACCTCTCTGGCCGTGATGAGCGTACCGATGCCTTCGCAGGCGAGCCTCGTTCTGTTGGCGGAACTCTCGGCGGAGCTGGTGCCCACGGTACTACTTCCTTGACCGAGAAGGATGGTCACCACAAGACCCACGATACTCATGGCACTCACTCTACCCACGGCACTGGCGCTGGCGTCGGTGGTACGGGTCTCGGGTCTTCCACCTCTCACTCTTCTTCCAACACCACTGGAGCTAAGCCAGGCTTGATGGACAAGCTTAACCCAAAAAAGGATGCTGATGGTGATGGAAAGGCTGGCTTCATGAAATAGATGTTCTCATGACAAGATCAGCATTGGGAACCAAAAATGTACATAGAGATGTGATAATTCTTACCGTGTCCTAACGAAAATGTATTATATGTCACTCAATGTCCATTTCAAGATGATGTCTTGGCTTGATTTTGACGAAATTGTCATCGTCTACGGATCTTTCATATTCACACGATGTTATACTCCGCGAGCTTCAGAAGTCCAACAGGTGTGGTCGAAGGAATTCCAACGTGTCAAGACGCTGCTGTGACATTGGTGGCCAATGGTGCCACCATGTCTGGATATCATCGTCACGTTTATGACCTCTGGTACCACAGGCTTTCGGCGCCAATATTTTGGATCGCGCCAAGCCAATACAAGCCCACTGCACATGAAGTGCAGTTTGTAACCTCGACATGCAACGTCAGATCACGACACAGATTCGACCATAAAATGGTCCAGTTCTGGGGAACTTGAAAGAGACGTTAGGGCGGTGCTTCCGACAGAAGTCTAGATGACTCTAGACAAGACTTAAGCTTAAAGTTCGCACCGTCTTACCTAGTAACCGAAAACATGGCAAGTAGTACCACTCTACTCTAATAACAGTCAAACTCAAAAGCTTAAGTCGGATCTTCGGATACAGTCTTGGACAAAATGACGACTCTGCGACTGTTTTTGATAGACTTTAAAACCTTCTTCGGAGGATTTGGTCGACCCGTGCAAGATGACACGAGTATCTGAGGACATGTGATATCAAGTGGCTTTGTGGCCAGCACAGACAATGGGTTTGGGCCCTCACTATTTTGTGAGGCATTGTTGTTTGTGCTGGAATGCTCAACGGAAGTGAGAAGTAAAGTGAACTTTTAGTAGCTGAGCATCGTACAGCCGGAATAGGTAGGGCAACAAGATTCCGAAAATGTTATCGTAAGCGAACCCTCATTTTTTTTTTTGAAGGGAGCTTGTCATGTCATTGAAAAGAGTTACGGGATTGCTCGCTTGATTGTTTTCCTCGCTTCACATGTAAGGGGGGTGTAATAAGGTCACGTGTACCCCAAGGCGCCATTGCTGCTTCGAGGTGCTAGGGATTCTGTAGCAAGTCTTCTATCTCATCACTTCTGCCCCATCTCTACTATAATCCATGGTGCCCATAATTAGGAAATGGTGAAGACCTCCATTGTCAGGTGACTCGCTCTTTGACCTCTCCGAGCCCAGACATATCTTCGCTTCGCAACTCCGACCCCTGAATCTCTGTCAAGCGTCACAGCACTTCGATCGCATTCTCTCGACACCCTCAGATTATCCGTACTGGCACTCCTAGGGCTTGTCCTCCATTTTTCCTGTGACCTGCGTCGATCGCGGACCATGTCGCGGCTGAACGCAACGGCCCATCGCTCCGTTTCCCCTTGATCTCTGGGCCTTGTTCTGACCTCAATATACTCCCCCCTCCCCCGCATCAACATGTTTATCCGTGGAAATACGTTGCCCCGCTTCCAAGCCCGGCATACCACTCGAACATCCAATGCCATCTCCCGACGAGGCTCTTCGGTGTTTCGGCGCCGTTGAATTAAGTACCAGTATACTGATCGCCCTGGATCGACTTCATTTATCCTCGGCGAGCTTGCCTCGACCTCAAATTTTAAAGTCATAAGTCCTACTTGGTATATCTTGGGGATGCAATGCTACCAGACTAGCCTACTGCGCAAGCTGTCCTCAAGATGAGGTGCTCGATGAAAGGCGAGGCAAGGGTAAAGTCGATATAAAGTCGATATGCTGCTCTGATATTCTTCCTCTCATCTGTTTCAATTCGCTTCTCCACGACACTCCTTTTCGGCATGCTTTACTCTACTGTTCTGGCTGCCTTGACTGGCGCTAGCATTGTTACAGCAGCTCCAAGATGGCCCAATGGAACCAACACGACGGATGTCAACCCCTTTCTCGGCAAGAACTACTTCGCAAATTCATTTTATGCTGGTGAACTCAATGAGACAATTGCGGCCTTCCTGGCAAAGAATGACACATTGAATGCGGCACGAGCACGCACTGTCCAGAATATCGGAACATTCGTCTGGGTCGCCACAGTCTCTGGCCTTGTCAACATCGAGAACACAGTCAAGGAAGCACGAGCCGAACAGAAGCGGACAAAGAAGAAGCAAATTGTACAATTGGTCTTGTACGATCTGCCTGATAGGGACTGTTCCGGCGGCGAATCTGGTGGAGAGTTCAGATCAGTCGACAATGGTCTTGAGCTTTACAAGCGAACTTTTGTTGATCCATATGCCGCCGCTGTCAAAGCTGCATCGGATTTAACATTCGCTATCATTTTGGAGCCAGATAGTCTGGGGAACGTCATCACGAATCAGAATGTTCCATTCTGTGCCAATGCTACTCCAATCTACGAAGAGGGTATTGCATATGCCATCTCCAAATTGCAAGCCAAGAACGTGCATCTGTACATCGATGCAGCACATGGAGGATGGTTGGGATGGGATGACAATCTGCCAAAAGGTAAGCACTCTTGCCCTGACCAAATCACTTTGCCATTACTAACGCTCCTACAGCTGCCGCCGAATTCGCCAAAGTCGTTTCTATGGCACAGAACATGACAGCCGGTGCCAAAATCCGAGGTTTCGCTACCGACGTCTCAAACTTCAATCCTTATATCGCCAATCCTCGTGCAAACTACACTGAGTGGAGCAAATCCTTCGATGAGCTCAACTACGCCCAATCCCTCGCACCTCATCTGACAAACAATTCGCTCCCCGCACACTTCATCATCGACCAAGGCCGCAGCGGCCTGCAGAATACGAGGACCGAGTGGGGTGAGTGGTGCAACGCAAAGGCTGGATTTGGTATTAGACCGACCACAGAGACGAACAGTTCGATTGTTGACAGCATTGTTTGGGCGAAGCCTGGCGGAGAGTCAGATGGTGCTTGTGGGCCTCTGATCAATGGAAAGGGTGCGCCGAGGGCCGGGCTCTGGTGGAACGATTATGCGATGGAGTTGGTGAAGAATGCGGAGCCACCGCTCGAGCCTACGTGGGCGAACGCTGGACATTCATACAGACATTGAGTTGTTGCAGTTCCGGTTGAAAATTATCTGGCCGCTGTCATGGTAGAGACCTGTATATATGAATAGTTTAGAGGTTGGGACTGTACATATTGACTGGTTCTTGAGAAAAACCGAATACTTTCATTAACATAAGGATGCACGATTCCTGAGTCGCATAAGATTATCTCGAAGCAATTACTTTACTTGGCCGAATTGTAGCATTCCGAGTGAGCAACGATGGTTTCCAGGGAGGGGAATAAGTTTTCTCGAATGCATAAATTATCCACTCATGTGCAGCTAGCTTGGAGCTCACGATTATCACGTTTCTAAAGTTCATTTACCTATTGCGGACAATGTCTGCAGAGCGGAGTGGCTCGTAATGAACCCCGTGCTCACCTCAGACCGAACCCAGCACATCCGTATACAATTTAGTCCGAGTCGTAAAAATAAGCTTCAGGGTCTTGCTTCCGCTTTAAACCAGGGTGGAAATCCTTTCAATGGAATTTAAGAAGCACGGTCCGGACGGGAAGGGGAAGATCATGAAAATACGCACTTGGCGAGTCGCTGAGGGGCAAGTGCCAACCCCGCATTTCAATTCCGGCATCTCTAAATATAAGCTTTTAATGTGAATATATTTCGAAATATCTCTGATAAACCGATGTCTGTAAGTCGATAATTCAACAGAGAAAAAGCAAGAGTCAAAATGACGGTAGGGGTGTGTGCTTCCGTTCAAGTGTAAATCATTGCCTCGACAACTCAAGTCGCATTGCCAAGACATACAAGAAGTGGAATGTACGAGTAATGTGCGCAAACGAATTTGTGACATCTCGTATTGGTATAGCCTAAACTCTTACTTGCATTTAGCTAACGCGAAGGAATTCCGCGAAATGCCTCGCAGGATGGGTTTGGGGCACTTCGAAGAAGATATATAAGAGGAACCTACAGGACATGGCATCAAAGGAATTAGCAACGAAATAATCCACTTTCCGAATTCTACAAGAGTCCGTGATTTACCTTTCAACTACTGAAATCAAAACACAGAAAAAAGATGAGGCACTTCACTCAAGCATTGGGTGTGGGAGCGATTCTCGCTAGCGTTGTCCATTCTCTTCCGCAAGACTCAACAGCAACAACCACCGCCTCAGAACTCCCATGCAAGCTCCTCCCCCTCTTACATATCTCTCGTAGACCACAAGACTCTGACATATGTACACAGCATGTACACCCCTCCTTCAACAAATCCAGCCCACCAACCCATGGGCCGAACCGTGCCCACAACCAACATCATTTACGGTCAACGACTTTCTCCTCAAGAACAACACAATCTCCTTGAAAGTTACCTATGACTCCGACGCAGGCATTGATCTCCTTTGTCCGAATCGGGCACAGGATTACTACGAGAGTTATAGCGATGGAGTGTGGGACTTGAGCTGCGATGTTGATGGCTTGGCGAGGGTCATCACTGATGGGAAGGGCTGGGTATGGGTTGGACAGAATCATTTTTGTGATTATTTCACTGGGTACATACTAGTCACAATTTGCCTGAATAATTTTATCATATTCTTGCTCCTGGGATTTCTGGCTAATTTGAGGACAGGTGCAAAGGCAGAACCGCAACGTCCTCCCGCGGCCCCTCGACCGTTGCCATTCAAGGAAACTTCACAACCCTTGCTTCCGAGTTGACGTGTGTTGAAGACACTGAGTATGTATCCCATCACCGGCAGAGATTCGCTACTGACACTCCACAGCGGAACGCAAACTTGCACACTAACCAACCCTGAATTCAAAATTCCTGTCACGGGATATTCGGAGGGACCGTGGATCCTGGGATATGGTGCGATGGCGCTGGATGGAACTTACTTACCAGACTGTGGGGAGAGGAGACCGCCCTGGGTGGAGGATCCAGAGACTTGTGATGAAACGAAGTGAATCGAGATAGGCGTGTGAAATGGTTGGGTAGTGATTAGAACGAGGTGGGCTAAACGAGAAGGGTCAAGGATACCTGCAGGCGAGCGAAATCCACATCAGATAGGGTAGAAGACGAATTAATTCCTTGACTAGAATAGTCTTAAAATTATATTTATCATTGTATCGCTCTACCATTTCTTATGACAGATTCTCCTTCGAGCTCGCTTACTGAAGCTTCATACAATCAACGTAGCGACTCGTCCCTCCTTACAGCCAAGAAAGTCAAACTCCAAAGTTGCACGATATTACTCTCCGTCGGACTAACCCCAGCAGGAGGAGGCAGCTGCCCGAGATCAATATACTCGAACTTATCACTCCCCGCATCGTACGTCCAGCTCCAGACCTCCGTGCTCAAATTCTCGCTGTTCGCTTCGATGACACCCCAGAGTGCGTTGTACGCCTCTTTCACATTGTTGTGGACTGTGTCATCGGTGCAGAATTCAGGGATAGAGGGTGAGGAACAGCGAGCGAGTTGGAGCTCGAGTCCTTTAGCCATCATAGCGAGCTGCCATGACCAGACGACTGTGCCGTGGTAGGCATTTGTGGTCCAGTTCGCTGCGTATATGGGATTGTCTCCATATGCGGGGTTGGCGACGAGCATGCCAACATCAGTCAACAACCCGGCTGGGAGCGCCGACGGATACTGTTTGCAGTGGCGTTGATGAAGGTGGTGAGTTGAGACTGGTTGGTGGTGTTGAGCATGAAGAGATGGAAACAGGTATCTGTGTTCATCACGGCTACGTTGGACAGATTGTTGTTCCCTTCCAGGGCGAGGCCGTAGTATTTCACGTCCGAGTCTATGGTCGAAGATTGGGATGGTAGACCTTCTGTCTCGGACGATGAAGCATATGCCTCAACTCGCTCACGAGCTGTCTCGGCAGGCAGGGAGACTTCGAAGAATTGGAGTGTGGAATCTTCCCAGACTTGAGCATATAAGTCGACGAGTGTGGCGTTAAAGTCGAGAATCCCTGCAGTGGCGAGTTTGGCGATTGATCGTAGAGCTGCTGGAACCAAGGCGGCATTGACGTCGAATGGGATCTTTCCGCCACCAATACCGTACGTGCTGTCCCGCCACTCGCCGACGATTTCGTTAGGCTTTAAGCGGATAAGATTGTCAATTGTTTGGTTCCCGGATGCTGCAAATGGAGCAGAGCTGGTGACGACTTTGTTGGCGCTGATTTGGGCCAGCTCGCCGTACGTCAGGTTTGAGTTTTCGGGTAAGATAGTGGATAGTGTCCTAGGAATGATAAGTGACTTGAATACGAATGGAGGGATAATAATTACGCGAGAAAGTCCTCTGTGCGTGCTGAGCCCTCAGTGTTGCGTAGGAAGTAATGCTCCATCAAGACAGGGAGGAAGTAGTCCGTATCGATCTGTGGAATTAGCATGATGGCCACTCGATTTCGCATCTGTGCTAACCATTTTATAATCACAAAGAGGAGCCGTGCTTGTTATGTTGTTTTGTAGGTTCAGCCATGTCGCGTAGTCGCTGGTTTAGTTAATACCTTATGCAAAGTTTCCTGCGGGATGTTACTCACCCAATTGTCTCTTCATGACAGACTGATCCGTCCGTCATGTTGATTCTCTCCAAAACCCCAGCGATCACGGCCTCCAAGGCCCCACCTTCACCTGTGCTGAGAACAGGCTCGAGTAATAATGCAGCGATCATCGAGTCTCGCCCGAAGTACGTCAAGAACCTCCACGCTCCAGCTGTGAGCTTTGTTGTGTACGAAAGGAAAGAGAGCGACGTAGTCTGATCAGGTGACTGGGTAATCAGATCTGCCGATGCTGGACTCAGAACTTCTTCCGCACTCAATCCTGTCAACTGTGGATAGTTGAAGGAGGCATTAAATGTATACGTGCCAGCTGGAATTGTGACGGTGGTGTTGTCCAGCTGAATTGATTGATCTCCGCTACTCAAGGAGATTGTTGTGGTGGTGATGTTATCAAGCCAGAGTCGGGTAATCTCCACCCCATTGTCGATGCTTGAATAGTTCAAAGCATTTTGGATCCCATCTCGAAGCAAACTTGAACCTTCGACAAAGTCTCGAATAGTCCGAATGCTGCCAAGAATTGTCACTGACAGAACAGCTGAGGCGTTGAACTCGACCTGTGTGCTGATTCCAACCGTTGCATTTCCTCCCTCGGAGCCATCATAGATGGGTGAGAGGGGAGAACTGCCAGTTGTGTTGACAAGATTGATCCCCAAAGTTCCATTAACACCATCCTCTGGCTCGAAATAGACAATGATACCGCTATTTCCACCAGGCCAAGCAACGATGATGCGGGGTCCGATGACTGTCAAGTTGCTGTTTGGTTCCGGTGATGTCACGACAACCTGAGAGGCCGAATGACAGTCTGAATAGAAGTAATTTCGATATGGCAAGGAGTCAAGCTCTAGAGTTGTCGCCTCGGTTGAGCATGTTGCACCCGGTACCGAGCCAGAAGTCGTCGGTGAGCCTGAACCTGCCGATGAAGGGGCAAATACAAGACGCCCTTCGGAGCATCTATAAAACGTAAGTCTGATGCTGTGATTTCCTTACAAGTTTCTAGGAAGTTTTCTCGGTCACTTACGAGTAGTTCTCTGGAAGATAGCAGTCGGGTCCACATCGTAGCGTTGGCTCCCCATCTAGAACAGGACAAAGGAAGTCGGAATCATAGCAAGTGTACTGCACAGCATTAGCCAGTCTGGACTTCAACGTCTGTAGACAATAACAAATACCTCGGACGGCGAATAGAACGCATCACCACATGCTTGCAGATCTTCAGTATACTGTCCAAGCGAGAAGCCTGCGAGGACGCTGAACACTAAGATACCCGACTTGGCGAGCATGTTGACAACGAAACAGTCGGCTGATGTCAAGTATTATGTGCAGTATATACATCTGACATGGCCGCCGGTCATCCCTACATATAACGTCAAATATCGGATGGCAGGCCTTTCTTCCCACTTCTCCATCCCGTCCGCCGACGTCATGGGCAGACATTGCTGACCCGCCGAACACCAGAAGGTCCGAATGATGTTGAGTACGCCATCGCCAAGGATGAAGATGACTGGATGTCTCTCAGAGTAGGTCAAGAGTGGGAAGCTTGAATTCAGGAACTGGGAGCTTGGTGATGCGGGGTCGGTTTGGAGTGCGGGGAAGAAGACAGAGACGGGACGAATGATTCAAGGGGAGATTGACACGCTGAAGACGCTATGAAGGCGCTAAGCGAGACACTTCTAGTGTGAAAAATTTGAGCGGAAAGTTCGGCGTGGAAAGTTGGAAAGATGATCAGGTCCCTAGGAATAATAAATCAATATTTTAGAATCTGGGAACTATCTCGGATGAGATTTCGGGCAATGATTATGGTAGGAAGTGCAGATACCGAGTCCGGTTCGGATTTCGACTCGTATCCTCTGGAAGAGTACACATGAAGCCTAAACCACACAGAGAATAGTATCTGCAATTGCCGAAGGGACGTACTACAGGCTTCCCCTGCCCTGAGTCTCCTCTTCCTTTATTTTTCCGACATCCCTGAACTACCATCACACGTTCCATCAACCTCAACCTCAACTTAAGGGTATTTTCTTCCGTCGACATATGCAGTGTTCTAGAGCCCCATGCACTCCTAAATACAAACTATCGTATGCGGAAATCCAGAAGAAGTAAAGTCATGTCAGACGGTTGCGACATTCAGGTCATGATCGTCAAATGCTCAACCCCGCAGGTTGACATAATATCAAGGGATATCATTCTCGATGCAATACGGTGGTATTCTACCCATGAAGAGTGGGATTAGTGTTGTTACAGACGATGGTAGGAAGTATTTCCATTTTGTTATCGCATTGGCTATCCTGTCGTTTATCGCTTCAAGGCGTACAGTTCCTTTCGTCCAAAGACCTCAAAGTCTCGTCTCATGATGAAAGACCTTTTCTGTTTGTATTCCCTTTCTCTCCTCACTCAGGCGAGTGCACAGATCGACTACTCACAGTATGTAAACCCCTTCATTGGTGCCGAAGGGCCATTATCAGGGTACGCCTTTGGCGGGGGAGATATCTTCGTTGGAGGAGCTGTCCCCTTCGGAGTCGCCAAAGTAGGACTCGACACCTATGAAGACAACATCACTCTCTCAACCCTGAATGGCGGCTACACGCCGAAAGGAAAGGTCACAGCAATCTCAATAATGCACGAGTCCGGAACAGGAGGATTTCCAAATATGGCATCATACCCCAGATGCCGCTAACAACAGTGGACGCACCTGTCAACCTACTGGATAATCAGACTTACTCGCAGGCGCGAGTTGGGACCGATACTGGACGACCGGGATATTTCAAGACTCAGCTTGAGAATGGAATTACGGTCGAACTGTCAGCTGCTCGACACTCGGGCATCATGCAGTACAGCTACCCCTCAGGGGAAAAGCACGTCGTGGTCGATGTATCGCATTACCTCCCTTCTCAAGGCGGCGGATATAGCGTTCAGTACTACATTGGAGGCGAGATCCATCTCCAGAACCATGGAAGGTATACTGGTTATGGGACATATGGAGGAGGATGGAATGAGGGAGCTCCTATGACCGTCTTCTTCTGTGGTGACTTTGATACCCCGCCAAATCAGGCACAAACATTTCGAGGGAGGAACACCGATCCGATGCCCCATCAACATACATTTAGTGATGCTGGAATCCCATAGGCGATTCTTAGAAACGCCAGTGAGTACGCTGGCCCGTTTAATGGTCGAGTCGGAGCTCTCTTCACCTGGTCGAACTCATCGTCATCCACAATCAGATCACGTGTTGGGATCTCCTTCATCTCTTCTGACAAGGCCTGTAACTCCAAGAACGAGGAGATTCACACCCACGACCTAAATGCCACCGGGTCAGCTGCGGTGCAAGAATGGAACCAAGACGTCTTCAGCAAAGTCCGGGTCTCGACCGACCCCGCCAATCATATGAATCTTGTCCTGCTCTACTCCTTCCTCTACTTCATGTATCTCATGCCATCTGACCGAACTGGCGAGAACCCACTATGGGAATCCAGTGAGCCACATTGGGATGACTTCTACACGCTCTGGGATATCTTCCGCAATACCGTCAGCTTGTACCATCTGCTGCAGCCGACATATTACGAAGGCATGATTCGATCACTCATTGACACCTGGCGCTTCGAAGGATTCATGCCAGATGGTCGATCTGGTAACTACAATGGTCTTGTTCAAGGAAGCAGCAATGCCGATAACGTTCTTGCCGATGCTTATGTAAAGGGGTTGAAAAGCGCCATTAACTGGACAGCGGGGTATGAGGAAATGAAGAAGGATGCAGAGGTGCAAGCGTACAATACCTACAGCTATGACAATCCCACTGCCAGTGTCAAGGAAGGTCGTGGTGCATTGTATGACTGGATTCCTCTCGGCTATGTCTCCGCGGATAGAAGTACACGTGCAACGGTTGAGTACGCACTCAACGATTTCGCTCTCAGCCAAGTAGCACAGAGAGGCACCCGAGGATATTCAGAAGTGCCTCAATAGAAGTGCAGGATGGTAGCATATATGGGGCTATAATGTTACTTCGATGGATTTTACCAAGTTTCTGGCTCCCTGATTTGCAGATGGGTTGTTCAATTCTACTGGATATAATTCTGCGCAGTGCGGAGGATGCGAATGGTCGGATATCAGTTATGAGGCTACGGCTCTCGGTATGTTGAGTCTCCATGCTATCTCGTGACATTTAGAATGAAAGTGGAGAATTGCTGATCGAAATAGAAAACTCCTTCGTCGTCCCGCACGATATCGAGACTCTGATCCAATTAATGGGTGGCGCCACCGCATTTGAATCTCGCCTCGACTACATCTTCCAGCCGAACACTTCCCAACAAAACCTCGGAGCAAATACCGCTGGCATCGACACCATTATGAACATCGGCAACAAACCCGACTTTGGGATTCCCTACCTGTATAACTATCTCTATGGACAGTTTAAGAGCGTAGAAAGAGACCGGCAATCAGCGAACCGGTATTTTCATGATGCGCTGTACGGCGTCCCTGGCAGCCGTGATGCGGGGGTCTTGAATAGCTGGCTTGTGTGGCAGATGCTGGATGTCTACCCGGTGGTTAATCAGGATGTATATTCGATTGAGAGTCCGTGGTTTGAAGAATTGAATATGACGATAAACGGAGACCTTACGTTGAGGATTGTGGCGACGAGTGACGGGAGCAGTACGTCGAGTGCAGGGAACCGGTTTGGACAGGAGGGGTATTATGTGTAGAGTGTGAAGATCAATGGGAAGCAGTGGGGTAGGAATTGGTTTGTGCATGGGGATATTATGGTTGAAGGCGGGACGATTGAGTTCGTGCTTGGTGACGAAGCGAAGGTATGGGAGAGTGGTGAGGTGCCCCCAAGTCCTGGACATGTTGTGTTGTGAGGGTACGGTAAGCGAGAACGCTCGATATCTACGACTGACCTATAGCACTGCGGCCGATTTCTCCTTCACTCATGTCGGGCCATTGAGATGGAAGTTCTGGAAGAGCACTGGATGCAGAAGTGATTCGTACTGTACATAATTGCAGAACTCTTCAAGTGCCATTGCTCACCGCCGAACCTATGATAACGCCATGCCATGTTATGCATCAAGCTTCTACTTGCTTGTCCTGATCTCTGCGTTTAAAGGCTCGACCGCGACCGCTCCCGATGATTATTACGAACGACTAATTCAAGTACATTCCTCAGCGGCAGGTGTCGATCCATTCGTGGCCGCACCACCAGTCGCAGCACCAGCATCCAGACTAACGCATCCTCCAGTGCTGTCTTCCATGAAAAGGCCACCGTAGATGACACCCTCATCAATACCAGATGGCTGGAATCCCTCCTTAGTGACATCCTGGATGCCTTCGCCAGTCGGCTTCTTCAACGCGCCGAAGTGGTATTGACCTTGGCCGCTGATGTCGTTCGTGACGGGGCCGTTGACAACTGCGAGGGGCGAGGCGTCGGTGGAGTAGAGGACTGTGGTTGTGCTGTTGGGAGTGTCAGTACCATCACACCAGGAGACGATAGCGTCGCAGAAAGAGCAACATACTTTGCATCAAAATCCAGCGTAATACCAAAGTTATGGAACACATCCGGGGTGAAGCTTGCATTGAAGAGATTCACCACTGGGTTCGCATTCACATTACCCACCAATACCAAGAGATCTGGGTCCTNACCAGCTGGCTGTCCTGCAATCGTGCCTGTCTTCAGGACGAACTGGTTGGTGCTGAAAGAAGCATCTTCGAGGAAGACAAGCTGGTATTCGTGCGAGGTGTTGAGAGGACGAGCATTATCCTTTCGGATGGAAAAATGCAGGGTCTTGACGCCAAGAGTTGAGGAGTCGGTGCCATTGTTGGTGTCAATTTGGAGTTCGGCGCGGCGGAATCCAGTTTGGACGTTGGTTGCTGAGGGGGCGAAGATGGATTCGTCGGAGAGAGTTACTTCGTAGGCAATGGTGTTACCTGCGGCGTCAAACTGTTGATAGTGTCAAAATCAAGTTCCTCTAGCCAAGAGTTTGAGTGACTTACGAGCGAGGCGGGAACGTCTGGGATCTTGATGAGTTGGCTGAATGTCAAGTTGGCACCTTTGACAAATCCAGTTCCGAAGGGACTGGCTTCAGTATCGAATAGCGCTGGAGTGCTGCCAGCTGGGACTCGCCCATCGAATGCAAGTGGGCAGTTTTGCGCGGCGGCGACGGAAGCCAGTGCCAGCATGGAAGAAGCGTAAGTGGATCTCAAACCCATGTTGAAAGAATGCCTGAACAGTGGTAAAGAATGTATATGTTTGGAAGAAAAGGAATGTATAAACAAAGAATGTGATTGGCACGATACAAAAAGGACTTGAAACTCTGGAGCAGAAGAGAGGAAAACAGACGAAGGATTCGTGGGGATGGAGAAGATAAATACCTTAAGAGGTTGATTATGGATTCCGGACTCGGAGACTTCGGCATAGCGACGATCGAGTGGATTCTGGCGCATTCGTCCCATTTCATCTCTGGGGAAAGTGTATTTTGCGGTTGTCGCAGCATAGACTTTTCTAGACGGTATCAAATTCAGGAGGTTTCATCTGTTAGAGTTGCGCCAAGGGGGTGCTAAGCGAGGGGCAGGACTAGGTGGCTTCGGCCGAGCAAGCGATTCGGTGATGTCGGTCTGGCGTGCATGTGCAGGGTTGATCGATACAGGTACCGACGGATAAAATAATGAGCGGCGCCATCTTTGGATGGGGCATTGGAGGGCTGGATCCCGAAAAAGTCAAAGTTGGAACCGAATGCAGGAACGGTCCTGGAGAGCTTCGGTCGTACGAAACATCATGAGTTTCAGAATGCTAGAATAAGAAGAACTTGGGGATGACGAGACAAATTTGTGGTTCAAATGTTGGTAATCATGCTGGTATTAAAAGTCAATGTATACGAGGGGGGGTAGAAGAAAAACTTTGTTTGCGCCAGTCGTGTCCTGTCGTTTCTCCCAATTAATTGACCATCAACCTTCGCTTGGCTTCCTCCTCACTCAATCAAATATCGTAATCGTGTCAGCCTCATGTGTATTACGCCAAGTTGCGCATACAATGTAATCCCACCTCGAAGCTTGGTCGGCCTGTTAACGGAAGATCGTGGACGTGACTGTGACCACCCTTGGTGTCTTCGGGACGCATTGGTGGTACCATTCTTCGCAAAATTTAGAATGCGCCCAGCTTTAATGAAAGTTCTTAGGAGTTCACATACCATTTGAGCTCTTGCACGACGCCGTTGAGGTACAGCTGGTGCATCCAGACCAGTCCCGGCCTCCACATTGGTTGTACACAGGAAGTGGGCAAGTGGTGATCTGAGCAGATGTGGCCCCAACGGTAACGGTAACGACCGCAGTGGAGGTATACGTGGTAGCTGGACGATTTGTTGGCCGATTGCGCCAGGTATTCCAGTTCCCCCAAGAGTCATCATCGGAAGTGGAGGACGTACGAGCAGGGCCGCCAGATACGGTAACGTATGCGGTCGAAGTAGAGGTAGACAGAGGAGTCACCGTGACGGTCACAATGGTAACGGTACTGGTCACAGTGACGACAACTTGCTAAGGGAGAAGAATGGGTTAGACGACATGTTGGATGTTATGTGCATGGGCGAAACTTACCGAGGCAACTGAGCTCGCCAAAGCGAGTATTGAGGCGATCGCAAGCTTTGAGAAGAGCATTGTGAAGATATTGAGCTTCTCGCTTTGTCGTTTATGGTAGGGATGGTACGTAAAGGCGATAGTATAACGATAGAGATGCGAAGGAGAAAGGGAAGCTTGCCCTTTATATATGAATCAAGTAAGATCGAATCACCTACCCATCAGACCTTGTCTCTTGTTCTGCGGCCCATTTGGGACTCACACTGAAGAAGTCAACGGTGAACCGGGCCATTGAGCTCTCGATACCAGATTTCGGATCCATAGGCACGCGGCAGCGAGCTCTGACCAGCAAGAATCAGACGCCATCGATACTGATAATAGCAATGCGCAAGCCTCTCGTACAATTCCAATATACAATCGGCGAGGAGCGACAAAAAAATATTGTCAACAATCTGTACAGACGGGACGATATACAATGCATTGATACTTTGACATTTAGGCAAACAGAAACATTTGTCGGACGGCAAGTCTGCCATATGATACTGGGCCATCGGGGCCAGATTCGGAAATGTAGTATGGGAAACCAAACATCGTGAATGATATCTCCAAGCATGTCTATAATATTGGGCCATGGTCAAGAAGTGGAGGTTGAATACCAACAGGAATCACACGCGGGATAGGACGTGATGGGACGAACGTATCCTTGGGAATGGGATGACTGATCGACACAGGGGGGAGGGTCCCTTGTCAAGCATTTAGCCTATCACTTCCCACGCGCGTCGGGTGTCGCAATAATATACGACCCCAGAGTTCGTGATCCCAAGTTCATTTGAGATCCAAAATAAGAAGCGGAGATGCGAGACCGACGACCCGGACGAACTCTCCCGTGAATTTGATTGCGCGAGATTATGCAGGAATAATGAAGAGTGATTATAGCGACCATCGTTCGTTCTGTCCAGCCGCACGCCATCAACAGAGATAGGAAGAAATCAACAGTGACAAATGTCCCCTTGGCAGCTGGACCTGCTTCGACATTTCCTTGGGCGTTCAAGTACAAGTCTGTAAACAAGCCCATATCCGCAGGCCGGAGGTACGGGAAACATATTTGACAAAAATAGAGTGCTGAACAATAAGAAAGGATATTGAGGCTCGGAGAAAGGGAAACCAGAGATATCGAGAACGGGTGAATGTGCGGATCGCGCTCGCGACTAAGCCCATATTCGTCACGCCGTCAAAACACGGCTGGAACTGACTATTAGGTGCGATCATGCGGAAGACAGAAGGCAGGTGAGAATCCATGGACAGACTTCAGACCTAACAATAGAACAACTCTTGTGCTCTGCCAAATATGCCTGATCGTCACGAAGGGAATCAGGTGATGAACCGACATTTGGCATTGAGATCCTGTACAGGATGTTGGTCGGCGTGTGCGGAAGAATGGGAATGTTGAAGAGAGAGGGGATGGCGGGAGAAGTGACCTTCGACGGAGCGGAACAGCCATCTGCCGATTGAGCTCATGGCTCGGTCTTGCAGCCCTGATGTCCTGCGGAGAGACTGGTCGAGTTTGCGACTGTGTTGGCCAGCATCAAATCAAGGCAGCTTTCGTATTCTGCGAGACAGTCATCGACATGATATGAGTTATGAAATGGGAATCTTACATTCATATGCTTCATCAGACACGGTTCTAGCTGTGTAACCCCTCCCAATCAACCTCCTACAACCCTTCCCTCACTCCATCCAGCCGTGGCCGGTAGCGGCGACGGCAAACAAAACTGGCCGAGAGACACGCCGAAAGATGACGACGAAGGATTCCAGGCTTTGTTGACACTTGGCAAGGGCTTGGGGTAGTCGCCTTGTTGTACTTTGCTGACAGAGTTGTGCATAAATAGAACATGGAACTGCCTGCGCAGGTCTAGGATATTTGGCCGCTACCTTCGAATACACTGGCGAATGCTTCCGAAGTCGACGACAACCTCCCCTGGTACCACATCTCCCCTCTGGACATACTCTCAGCAAAAACCCATATGCTTCAAGTAGAGTCCAATGCTTAGTGTTGAGCAACTGTGGGAACGGAGAAGTTGGCCGACCTGGTCGTGTGGATACAATATCCACAAGACGTTACGGACGCTCAGTTACGCTTGATGATGTCAGATCAGACTGATTGCACTCCAGGAAGAGGAGAAAGTCTAGCGTAACTCAGGTTTTGAACCCCCCAGGGATTGTCTGTTGCATTCCTGTGTTGTCTTTGTATGCTGTAAAACAGCTGTAAGCCCAACTTGGAATCCTGCTCAGTGGCCGTCCAATCTATAAGATTGTTGTGATTGATGCACTTGAATGAACCTCTGGAAAGCACAGTTGGGGCAGCGTACTTCGTTGAAAATTGATATGCCGCATGTTTATTACATTAACGCAAATGCCATGGTCCACAGCCAGACATCCCGCCGCTACTTTCGGCATGCTGTTGTAGAATCAAAGCAATACTATATCCAATCTAGTCCTATTCTCCTTACCCTGTTATTAACGCACATCCTTTCTGTCGTCGTTCATTTTCGCTGAGAGAAACAAATTCCTTCGCCTTTGACAGACCTTCTGGCCGCCACACGGTGTTGCGGCATGGTAACACTGAAGCCGCATCAATACGACGAACGGAAAGTATGTTTTCCTCTATTCCAATATTCGGCAGCCATTTTCGTGTCTTGCAATAGGGTCAAGCCTTCCTACTTCGAATTCCATGGCGTATTTGCGGTTTCGATAGCCGAATGAATTCACATGGTAAGGCTCGCATCTGCCTTGGGCTGGGGCGCAGTATCTCAACCTGCACGACTGTCTACTAATATCCAATGCTAGGCTAGGACTCGGGAAGGGGGTGTGGCGAGTGGCCAACGTCTCTTCCTAATGCATCGCAACGGCCACGCCCGCTGAGCCAATTCCATGTCGGCTCAGGTGCGACATCTTTCATCGATCTTTCTCTCCTAATCTACTTCTTCTCTGATTAGAAGTTTCGGTTCCCAATTTTGAGTACAGCGTTTATGATTAGCTTGAAAAACTCAAGTTGGCCATGTCGCTCATCGCGACAAGCCTTTATTTCGCGGCTTCCATCGGCGCCGCGCCAACCCAAAACCTCACAGCCTTGCACAAAACCATCGCTCCTGCATGGGTGAATGAGCCTCCAGAGCGAGGAACCTGGAGAATACTCTAAGCTGCACCTTCACTCTAATCCTCTGTGTCTACACGGCGATGCATCTCAATATTCCAGCGCATTACGATTCAAAATGGAGAGCTCGGCGAAGATTGGCGAAGTGAGTTGCCATCGCAATATTTAGGCCGAAGGTCAGCGTCTACGTTGCCTTTGAGCAATGGTATCTGGCGAGACAATTCTTGAACACGCTGAGGAGTTTTGCTGACAGAAGCACGGACGAAAAATTCCAGGTACGTTTTGAGTCTACTTGTCTGCTGAAGCTAAATGTCAGCAGAAATGGTACAAAGCCGAACCAAACGACTCCCCATTCGACATGGTCTACGCTCATTATGTTCTTATGGGAGACTTAGTTGCGAAAGTTGAAGAGATCCATAATACATTTAAGATCATCACTCTCACTACAGACGGAGTCCTCTGGTTGGCATACCATGACCACTTCTGCCGTGTTAGCCGCGGCGACATAGAAGATAAGAGCAAAGCTGACTTCCTAGCAAAAATGCTCGTGTGTGTACAGCTTATCTGGGTAGTCGGCCAGGCCGTCGAACGCAAAGCTGCCGGATATCCAATCTCACTCCTTGAGGTACACACTATGATGCATGTCGTCTGCGCAATGATCATGTATGCACTGTGGTAGAAGAAGCCGCTCAACGTCCAGAGACCGACGAGAATTAATCTTGGACTGGACGATGGCCTGGAGTCCCTTGCTTTCGCGATTCAAGTAACGGTTGATTACGGGTTTAGCTTCCTGCGTGACTCCCGCGTCCAGTCGCCTTCTCTAGGACACCCATTTGTCTTCCAAAGTCCTACCATCGAAACTTCTGATTACTATCATACACCCATGAAGACGTCTCGAGGAGAATTGCCACTTAAACGAGCTCAGCCAAGGTTTGCCTTCTACAGAGGCCTCGAACCAACTCAAAGTCTCGAAAACAAATACCGGATCGATAAAGATAAGAACGCTAATGGCGTACCTGTCTTGAATCACACCAATCTGATGCGTCCAGGGGACGGTGGTGCTCTACAATATGATTTCCCAAGACCAGTGGGGGCATATTTTACGCCCGTGGTCAGGAGACCGTTTGCTCCCTTCTCTCGGGTCACAGCTTAGATTGTGGTATAGGTCCGGATTTTATGATGAACTACGACTCCCACACGATTTATTGAACGCCTATCGCTGTGTCCCTGTCGCAGAAAGATGTCAACAGACTACAATTGGCTTCCAGATTTGTCAAAAAATCAGCTTCAGAGCAACTTCTAACCACACTTATGACAAAGCGATTTACGAGACAGAATGCGCCACAAATCTTTCATCACTTGATATTCAAGATCTCCGGTCTTGGGATTACCCCAATTCTTTGAGTAGCTTTTGTCACAGAGCGATCAACTCGCGATGGCATGTTCTGCACACACTGTCGTGGAGCTTGCAGGGGAATAAGTTGTACCTAGCGGCCGCTATTCCAACCATTCCTGTTGCGTACGGGTGTGTTCACCTTGGCGCATTGAGCATTATTTTTCCTACCGAGGTGGAAAGGTTTCTCTGGAAATCCTCATGCTTCTATCTCATCGGCGCTGCAGCCGTGTCAGCCTTAGCCTACGCCATCTTCTACCTCGATCAAAAGGCCAAAAGACTTTTGAGGTCACAAATCATACATTTGTTTCCTATTACGAGAGCGAGGGCAGGGGGCATACAGTGGCACACATAGCAGGAGCTAGAAGCTGCCCGGTCACAGCTGATCCCATCGGACAGAATAAGATACTTCTACCTAAAGATGTGTATGTGGGCTGTCGGCCAGCACAATTTTGGCGTTTATCCATCACCTCCTTTGATCTCTGCTATACTATGGTCCCCGTTGGGAAGGTTTGTTCTAGGACAAAATCAAAATTCAAGGCGGCGAAGAAGTCTGCGAAATTTCGTCAAGCTTATTGGAATCAGCCTCTTGATAGTTTATATTGCCGCTCGCATCTATCTGGTCATCGAGTCATTCATATCTCTCCGACACGTCCCAATAGGCATCTACAAATCGCCGCCTTTCAACTTCTTTGGCAACATTCCGCATCTATGAGCCTGACTAAAGAGGCCCGATCAGCAATTTACGTTCCAATGAGAATAGGCAGAGAATTGGGTGAAGTGTAGTGAGTCATTTCAATACCGGGTTCCTCTGTCGATCCTGTTAGAAGGGATCGAGAATAAACGGTAAGAGCGTCGAGTCATCATATGTATCTCATATCTCTGTGTTTGATCCATGATAGATAGACCCTCAAAAGTACGAAAGTAGTCCCACATAGTCTCTTATATTTTGGTCTTAGATTATCAGAATTTGACTGATCGTGGAAGGCTATGAGCTGAATTCAGCAACCATCTTCTGTACCGGTTCATGGCTATCATTTCTACATGTCATAATGTAATCTTTGATCGAAACATCACGGTAGTGGGTCAGTTTCTATACCTCCATATATGGTCCGCACCCCTGTTTAGTTGTCTAGCGTCTTTTGAGGACATTTCTGTTCTTGTGACTCAAACCCTTTTCTTCTATGTCAAGCATCTCATCAACATCCTGGGTCTCTGAAAACGTGGCTCTCGATTGGGGATTTCTTATGAACTCTGAATATCTGCAAGAGCAGCAATTGTATCATCGACAACGCGCTTGAAAATTAACTCGGGAGCGGGACCATTGCAAGAATACAAGACTTCTCCCAAGGTTACCAGAAGGTCGGTTAACCGAGAAAATGACGAAACAGTGGATTGTACCGCCAAATTCGAACGATTTCCTGCCTTATAAAATGGCCAACACAAGATACCTATTGCGAGTCTATCGCTTACTCAAAGCAACCTAGCAGGCTTTTAGAAAGATATAGAAGATAATGCGTGGAAATGCATAGTGACATTGAGTGATGTCCATGATATATGTATGATTATTACTGAGTCTCAGTTCAACAGGTTGTACATGGCGTTATCGAATTTCTCAACATTAGCCACCGCGATAAACAGAATCCCGCCTGATTTTCAGCGATTCTCAGTCTAGTACAACAAAACCACCCCTAGGAACCTCGTCCGCCTAGTATTGGCTCTTGCAGTTCTCTGGTGCATCGTGGTCATCAGAGCACCAAACCTTGTTCCACCCGTCCTTCTTGCACCAGTCGTGACCCTTGTCTGCAGACGAAGTCAGTAAAGCCGTGACAGGCAAACTGCCAGGAGAGATCTTAACTTACTATATGTGGTGTACTCGTTCTTGCTCTTGGAGCACCATCCGTGCTCGGGTTGGTAGCACTTGGGTGGGTCGTATGGAGGATACTCGCACTTCTTCTTGTAGTCGTCCCACTTCTTGCCGTATGGGCACTCTGGCTCTGGGTAGTTGCACTTGTGCTTGAACCAATCGTATTTTCCGCCGGACTTGATGCACTTGAGAAGACCGAGAGTGCGGCCTTCGAGAGCTGCCTCGGGCTCTGGGGCGGGCATGGCTGTGGCGCCAAGTGCCAAAAGGGCGACGGTGAGGATATTTGTGAGTTGCATGTTGAGAGTTGTGATTGTGTTGTGTTCGAGTGGGACTTTTGAAAGGCTGATGGAGAGTGAAGAAGATTCATGGGAGGGGCAAGAGGGGTTTATATACCTGGATCGCACTTGCTAGAGTTTGTAACAACCACCAAACAGAAGACTAATCATTTCGCCTAGTGGTAGCTCTGGCCAAGTTGCTACATCTGAGACCATCGAGATCAACACTACCTTCACGCTCATAATTCTCTCAGTTGTGCATTAGTCCAAGAGACGATCGCTCTAGAAGTTGTTCTCAGCTCTTTGATCATCAGGGCAGGCTTTAAACTAAATTGAAGCAGCTGGGCTTTGGTTGAGTGTCGAGAAAGCAGGATGCTAGCTATGTCATCGTAGGCAGATGTATAGGACTGAACTGGCCCAGCAACCAAACTGTATGTGTTGGCAGACTAATTTACGACAATCGAGTGAGGTGCATCTGACCGTGCATAAAAATACCAAATTGTATGGCAATATTTGTCAAATAAACGCCCTTGGAGTTCAGACTCGAAACAATCACGATTGTAAGAGCTTTTCATTCCGCGATTGAAGCCATTATTGGAAGTTCGTCTGACGTTGACAAAACATTGAAGTATCTCGAAGCGGATCATATGAATGTTACATTGATTCAAGAGACTACGAGGGCATGAAGAAGTCACTATGGCCTTGTTGTTACTCAAAACAAAACCGCAAGATCAAACTATATCAGCCCGATGAATTGGTATAAGGTTAAAATAAGGCCAAGTCTACCCCACTTTCAGCCTCCAGCGTTACCTAAAGAACTTTCGACCAGGCCAAATCGGAACAGAGCAAGAATCGGCAGCGTAGGGTACGGCGCTTGTAAATGAAGCGGCTCACATGCCAAGCTATCTAGGAGAAAAATCGCGCAAAGTAAGATTGGTACTTTCATTCTCGCCGAATCCATGCCCAACTTCAAAATATGCATTCATTGAACTGGTACAAGTGGCAAACGAAATCTCCCGGCCATAAATGACCGAACGTTCAGAGTAGCTTTTCTGAACGGATATAGCCACATTCAAGCCGAACAAGATGTCCTCGCCCAAAAAAGGTTGTTTGTTGACTATCGCTTAGCACGAAAGCGGGTCCTTGGCAAGGAGAATAGATCTGCGCTAGAAGTCTTCACCCCGCATCCAATTGCGGAGACGGGACGACTAGCCTATTCTATGGAATCTGAATCGTCAAAATCAACCGAACTTTTAGTAAGTGCATCAAATTAGCACGAAGGTCGAGCCTTTAGACCTGCATCTGGAGCCCAAATATCTCCGTCGCATGGCTAAGGATCGGTTCGGATTCCGAGAACGAATTGGACCTTTGTCTCCGCATACTAGACAGGTCTGGAGAGCTATATCGTCAAGACTCTTTGAATGGCTGCATGTATATCAGCAACTGCAGGCGTCAACTGTGACTTGGCATTTGACGGTCCCAAATCTTCGTATTCCTGGTGCAGCTGATGCACGCCTTCGAGAACTTCGAGCACCATCCAGACTCAGTAGCTGAGGCAATTCCTCGATCGAAGATGGCTCAGGATCAGATTTAACGATCCTCTCTAGGCAGAAATCACAAGAAAAACAAAAGCTGAAGCCATGACGTTCCGGAACGCAAACGTTAAAAGTGGTACCATACAGTAATCGGACTTTTGAACGAATGGCAACTCATACATCGCAGGTGTTAAATCAAAAGGAACAACAACAGGAAACAAAAGGGGCTCAGCCAAAGACGAAACACCGTCCTTGCAAAAGACGATCTCAAGCTATAGATCTGCATCTCAGCCTCTCCCGAGTGTCTGATATCATGCATCCATCCAAAATATTGAAGCTTAACCTGCATTTAGCCCGAATCTCAAGCCGGGTGCCTGGCCGAAAGTTTCGGCCCGCCAATAGAACAATAGCATATGGACCGACCACGTGCTGCGCCGCGAATATGCTCCGATCTGACCCTATGTAACCCTCTTGGTATAGCGAGGGGTACATGGAATTTCGAGTCTTTAAGTTTCATAGTGGTCCTAGTCTTTGGAGGCACCGTATGCAGAGAGCACAAGTAAATTTATGTAAGTTCAACGGCAAAATCCGTACTCTACCGGTAGCTTTGTGTCATAGCCACATCGTCATATTGGATTGAATGTTAGACCAAAGCGAGCGGAGCATTTCTCCTCTTCTATATCTTGGTTTAGCACTGGCCTTCAAGGTTCAGCCCAAGACCTAACAAAATATGCCGCCAAAATCTCGTCCAAGGAACCCACAGCAGTTCGCAATGGTCGTGTTATCGTACTTGCGCCCAAGCTGATCGACAAAGGTCCGTCAACCCCCAATATTCATATTCTCACGATTCTGCTGACTGCTGTTCCGATCTCCGTGAGCCTCACTCATTCCATCCTCTCAAAGGCAAGATCTCCATCATGCCCATCCCCCGCCTTGGCCATCCAAAGAAATCACTCAGGGGGCCCACGTGTGAGCCCGTCGCTTTCCCCTCTCTGATCCATCCGGATTTACTTCCTCTTCCCCCCCTTTTCAACCCATACATTTGCAATTTCCCAATTCGGCATCCAACCATAACAGCTCAGACTTTAAGTTAGAAGCTAAGTCAATGATGGGCAGGGCACTCCCGTTCTCTTTCCAGAATGTCCGAGTTGAAGAAGGTAAGTCAGTGGCGACTCATCTCCCCCTCCTCAGCCCTCAGCCCTCAGCCCTCAGCCTTGGCACACACACTGTCGAAGCTAACTTGGTGGAACTTCCTACCTTCCTAGCTTATTAGCTTCCCATTCCTAGTTTCCTATCTAGCTCGGATAGCAAGTCTTAACGACATCCAGGTACCCCGGTCCAGTCCAGTCCAGTCCATGACTACCACTAAGCTGAGCCTGCTCGGCCTATCGATTTAGATTCCAAGAAAAGTGAGCTGTTCGAAAGAAAATTCTGGGCTCGGTAGGAGTATTTCTGCTGCCTACATGCCCACCGGAATTTGAGTGGAGAATTCGAGAGGTGGTCAAGTAAAAGAAAAACAAAAGAAAAAACGAGAAAATGCAAAGCAAATGTCGTGGGTGGAAGTTGTGAATTCCACTCTGATTCGAAAATGGAAACGAGACTGATGGGATACGGTAGTTCAAATCGAGGAAACATTGCTGGGAATGCTTGAGTGTATACATGTATCGGACTTCCACCTTGATGAGCACGTAAATGTAAACAGGAGACTACGGATATGTTTTACACAATACACCCCCGTCAATCACCGCTCAAGGAGGCAGCGAGTGATACAAGAATGGACACAAATGATCCACAGCCAGAAACCTTAATGACAATCGACCCCATTTCTCCACACTTCGAAGACCAGCTTGCAAAGTAGCAGGCAGGGTTTAGTTGACAGAGTGTGATACAACTCCGATTCATCAATACTTCATGCTAGTTAATAGATATGTAACTTTTTTTCCTGCTATTATTCCCATCGCCCCAGAAAATGATAACCAAACCCCACCTACGCCGAAGCGAGATCCCGGATCCCAACGCATGCAGTCCATTCTATATACTTCTTTCTTTCCCACCACTCCTATCTATACTATCTATGGCGCCATGACCAGAGCCAACAAAGCCATGCGTGTGTACAAGCCATATCTCATCTGTAAAGCATTAGTCAAGACGTCCAAACAATCTGAAGTGAAGGGGAAACAAACCTGTCTAAAGTACGCCGCCCTTTCATCAAAATCAACTTCTTCCCCAATCTCCCTGTTCCTAGGAAGGGGATGCATCACGATCATCGTACTCTTCGCATTCTTCAGCGTCTTGTTGTCAACGATGAAACTGTCCTTCAAGCGCTCGTACTCCTCCAAGTCATCGAAGCGCTCCTTCTGCACACGAGTGCAGTAGAGGACATCACTGCGGGCGACGATTTCAGGGGTCAGCTCGGTGCTCTCGACGATTAGTTGGCCGGGCTTGGACTTGATCAACTCGCGGATCTCGGATGGGATGGCGAGGGCCTTGGGCGAGACGAGTTGAATGTTTACATCGTAGTGTTGGAGGAGCTTGACGAGAGAGTGGACCGTTCGGCCGTAGCGGAGGTCACCAGTAAAGGTAATGGTCAGACCAGTAACAGTTCCGAGCTCTTCCCGGATAGTGAACAAGTCGAGGAAGGCTTGAGTGGGGTGTTCCTTAGCTCCATTGCCACCGTTGATGATGGGTACTGGGGAGAATTTGGCTGCGGTGGCAGCACTGCTCTCTTCCGGGTGGCGGAGAACGATTGCATCACCATAACAACCCAGTGTGCGGATGGAATCGGCAAGAGACTCGCCCTTCACGGTGCTGGAGTGGGATGTGGTGATGGCGACGGTCCGTCCACCAAGTCTTTGCATGGCAGCATCAAAAGAAGCAGACGTGCGAGTGGATGGCTCGTAGAACATGGTCATGAGGACGCGACCTTTCAAGATGGACAAAACACCTTCTCGCTGAACACCCAGGCGCATCTCCTGTGCAACAGTGAACAGAAGATGGAGGTCTTGACGGGTGAACTGGTTGACGGACAAGACATGTTGATTCTTGAATGGTGATTGACCAAGTAAAGATTGAAGAGATGGCGAGATAGTAGGCTGAGGGTAGAGTGGTGGTCCAAAGTCTTCTGCGACGGCCGAGACATTCTTTGGTGACTGAGCAGGAGCAGAGGCACCGTCGAGGAAGCGAGCTCGGTTGGCTGCACGCATGGCAGGTGCTCCGAGCATCGAGAGTCTTCGTCCATGAGAACTGTCTGGTCTTGGTCCCATGGCAGGAGATCCAATAGCCTTGGCGAGTGGAGATGCAGGAACAGCCAAGTGGGCATCGATCAAGTGCGAAGACATGTCCTTGCCATCAGCACCATCGTAACAAGGTTCGCCATCCAAGCAAGCGGTCTTCTCCTGGAAGATGACTCTCTGGACTGAACCGCGAACAGTCTTACCGACCAAAGGAGACCAGACCGAGCCCTCAGAGACAGTGTAAGGACGATCAATCTCGATCTCAACAGAAGCTCCGATCTGCTCATGAAGCTCGAAGATCTCCTTGGGATTGTCATGAAGACGTGCCTTGATATCATCGACAGTCAATCTGCCATCTGAAACAGCCGTGAACAGGAGAGGAACAGTATCGGCGATACCAACAGCGGCGTTGATTGGTTGCTGAGCAGCAGTTGCGAGTTGATACGGAAGGCTGCCGACGGAGAAGACATCAATGATACTGATGTGTTCCCAGAGAACCTTCTGGTCTTGTGCTGTGGGCAGGAATTTAGCTTGCGGGAAATCGGCTTGCGACAGGAACAATGAGTACACTGAAACATCGCAAGTGACCTTCAAACCTTTCTCCTTGGACAATGCAATCAGCTTAATATCGTCCTTGGTTGTGACGCTGGTGACGTGAATCTTTCGGCTGTGAAGACTGGCAAGCAGAAGGATGGAGGCTAGATCAGTCATCTTCGCATCTGTAATGATAGGCTTGAAGCTTGGCCATGCCTCGAAGTGAGCAGTCATGGCTGCGACTTTGCTGATGTTGTCCGAAAGGTGATTGAATGGGATAAATAGTGACCCAACCTCCCCAGTTACTTGGCTGATCTGGTCTGCGTTGGAAGACGTAGCTGCGACAGAGAAGTTGTAATCACAGCTGGCTCCACGCTTACTGTTTAACTGGGCAGTCTTCAATGCACGAGCGTCGGTGACTGACCCTTCAAGACCAAGCGGCATGATGCGGATCATGGTGAAACCAGCTGCAATCGAAGCTCGAGTGACAACCTGGAAATCATGGCTGCCACGGGTAGCAATACCAGGAACAAAAGCCGCGATGTTGATGAGACCAGGCAGGACAATGGTTCGATGGCTGGTCTGGGCATCAATGGAGCTGATATCCATATCGAAGTGGCGGGCAATGGCCTCGATGAGGATCTTGGCATTTTTGACGTTGGTGACCAGAGGGGTCTGGTAGTCAACAGCCATTCGTCTAGTTCGGTATCCCTTACTCATGTAATTCGCAGGACGTCTGTAGCGATTGCTTGATGGAAGGTTGATGTACAAGTCGATCATGTTGTTTGCCAGATGCTGAGTCAAAGAGTATTCCGACTTCTGGTCATCCTCGTCTTCTCCGAGAATCTCGAGGTATTGGACTGGAACATCATGCTCTTGCAAGAAATCGGCAGTACCAGCAGTTGCGAAGAGCTTGTAGCCCATCTTCTGCAAATTGATGACAGACGGAAGCATCTCCTTCTTGTCCTTGTATGAACCGATGGACAGCAGGATGTTTCGATTTGGCAACTTGAATCCAGTAGATATCAACGCCTTGATGTATGCTTCATACTTGTCAACACCAAAGCATGCGACTTCTCCAGTGGAGGCCATCTCAACACCAAGAACAGGATCTGCGCCAGAAAGACGGGAGAAACTGAATTGTGGAACCTTGACACCGACGCAATTGGGAGGCAGCTGAGTTGGTGGATACTCGAGGAATGGAACTCCCATAATCGCCTTCGTAGCCATCTCGATCAAGTCGACTCCCATGACCTTGGACACGAATGGGAAAGATCTGGATGCTCGAACATTACATTCGATGACCTTGATGTCGTTGTCTTTGGCGATAAACTGAATGTTGAAAGGTCCAGTAACATTCAGAGCATCACCAATCTTGCGTGTGGCCTCTTCGATCCGTTTGATGGTGGTAAGCTCCAAGTCCTGTGGTGGCAGGATAAGGGTAGCGTCACCAGAATGGACTCCGGCATTCTCGACATGCTCGGAAATGAAGTGGCCAACCATCTTTCCATCTTTTGCGACGGCATCCATCTCGATTTCCTTTGCGTTCTCGATGTACTTCGTGATCACAACTGGATGCTCTCTCGAGACCTCAGCAGCCTGTTGAAGATATGCCTCCAAATCCGCCTCAGAGTAGACAGTGTTCATAGCAGCTCCCGAAAGAACGTATGACGGACGAACAAGCACCGGGTAAGAAACCTTGGTACAGAACTCCTTGGCCTCCTCAAAACTCGTCAACTCTTTCCAGGTAGGTTGATCAACACCGATTCTGTCAAGCATACGGGAGAACTTGTAGCGATTCTCGGCGGTATCGATCATTTCTGGCGAGGTACCGAGAACCTTGACATTGAGACGATGGAGAGGTAGGGCAATGTTGTTTGGAGTCTGACCACCCATTGCGATGAGGACACCGCCTGAGTTCTCGAGTTGATAAATGTCGAGGATAGTCTCGAGGTTGATGTTCTCGAAGTAGAGTCTGTCTGCTTCGTCGTAATCAGTACTCACGGTCTCGGGGTTGTAGTTGACCATGACAGTCTTGAACCCAGAGGCACGCAGAGTGCGGATGGCTCGGACTGAGCACCAGTCGCTGTCTAAATTAGCATGATATGTCACAAGTCCAGAGGGGAACTTACAATTCCACACTGCTACCGATTCTGTAGACGCCAGATCCGAGAACCATAACACCATGGTCGTTGAAGTCGACGTCACTCTCAGAACCGTTGTAGGTCATGTAAAGATAATTGGTGTGGCAAGGGAACTCAGCGGCCACAGTATCAATCTGCTTCACAACCGGCACGATTCCTGCCTCGATTCTCAACCGTCTCACAGCCAACTCGTTCGAAGACCAGAATTTGGCCAATTGACGATCACAGAAACCGAGCTGCTTAGCTTGACGAAGCAGATTGGGCGTAATGGTGCTAGCGTTGAAGGTTCTCATCTTGGCGCCAAAGTCGTTGAGACCCTTCAGTCTGCTCAAGAACCACTTGTCGATCTTGGTCATCTCCCAGATCTTGTCGACTGTGTACCCGGAGTGCATGGCATTTGCAATGGCAAAGAGACGCTGGTCAGATGGGGTTTGGAGCTCATCGTCGATGGACATCAGAGCTTTGGTGTCGTTGAAACCAAGGTTGTGGAAGTCAATGGCTCGGATGGCTTTTTGAATGGCTTCCTCGAAAGTCCGACCGATACTCATGACTTCACCGACACTCTTCATGGAGGATCCGAGCTGAGTCGACACACGAGTGAACTTCTTCAGATCCCATCTGGGCATTTTCACAACGACATAATCCAAAGATGGCTCGAAGCAAGCGCAGGTGACTTTGGTGACGGAATTGGAGATCTCGTTGAGTGGGATGCCCAAACCGAGCTTGGCGGCAATAAAAGCCAAAGGATAACCGGTGGCCTTGGATGCAAGTGCTGAGGATCGGGACAAACGAGCATTCACCTCGATAATGCAGTACTCTTTGGAGAAGGGATTGAGCGCATACTGAATGTTACACTCTCCCACGACTCCGAGGTGGCGAATGACATTGACTGCTGTGGTTCGCAGCATGTTGTAGTCTTCATCCGACAATGTCTGGGATGGCGCAACGACAATTGAGTCTCCGGTATGGATTCCAAGGGGATCGAAGTTCTCCATGTTACAGACTGTAATGCAGTTATCTCTGCAATCACGAACCACTTCGTACTCGATCTCCTTCCATCCCTTCATACTGCGCTCGATCAGAACCTGGGGACTGGCAGCGAAAGCCTTGTTGCATAGGGCAAGCAATTCCTTCTCGTTATCGGCGAACCCACTGCCGAGTCCACCCAGGGCATATGCGGCTCGAACAATAACTGGAAATCCGATGTCCTTCACCACACGCATGGCTTCTTCGGTGGTATTGGCCGAAGCAGATTTGGCGCATTTCTCGCCAATAGATTCCATGCTGCGCGCAAACAGCTCACGATCCTCGGTTGTGATGATGGTATCAATAGGCGTACCAAGCACCTTGACTCCAAGCTCTTCGAATTCATCTCGGAGCTGAATACCAACTTGAAGTGCGGTTTGACCTCCGAAGGTGACGTAAATCGCATCTGGTCGTTCGTGAACAATTACCTTGCGAACGAACTCGGCTGTGACTGGCAAGAAATAGACCTTATCCGCCAAGCCTTTCGAAGTCTGAATTGTCGCGATGTTGGGATTGATCAAGACAGTGTAAATGCCTTCTTCCTTCAAAGCCTTGATTGCTTGACTTCCAGAATAATCGAATTCTCCAGCCTGGCCGATACTGAGACCACCAGACCCGAGAACCAAGACCTTCTTCACATCGACCTTAGGATTGAGTCTGGCGTTCTCCTCGGCGTCTCCGCCGGGAAAGTGTACTGGCTCCAACAGAAGCTGTGTGTCCTTCAGTGTGCTGACCACGGTCTGAATGAAAACATCGAAGAGGAACTCTGTGTCGCATGGTCCAGGAGTGCTCTCGGGATGGAATTGCACACTGAAATACGGTCTGCTAGTATGGCGAATACCCTCGTTGCTACCGTCGTTGGCATTGACGAATAGTTCTGACCAGTCGTTTGGCAGGGTGTCGGCATCGACTGCGAAACCGTGATTCTGGGATGTGATGTGACATTTTCCAGTCACCATGTTGGTGCAAGGTATGTTGTGCCCACGGTTTCCAAACTTCATCTTGAGAGTGCTTGCACCAGCAGCTCTGGCTAGCAATTGATGTCCCAAACAAATACCGAAAATTGGTGTTCTGTTCTCTGCCATTGCTGAGGAGATGTGCTTGACTGTCTTGGCCATCATGGCTGGATCACCAGGACCGTTTGAGATGAAGAGACCATCGTAGTCTTTCCCAGCAAGAGTTGGGAAGTCATAATCCCAAGGGCAGACCAAGACTTCCACGCCTCTGCGAAGCAAGCATCTCAATTGATTGTACTTCAGACCGACATCCAGGCACAATATGCGTATAGGGCGGCCAGATGGGTGCTTCAGGGCTGTGGACGGGGCGGGGGTATATAGTTTTGGTTCGCGGATCGAAACTGTAGAGCAACGATGTTAGCCCTGCAAACTTCCAATGCCACTCATTGTCGTTTCAGGGACCTGAAAATTGAAGAGCAAGCTTACCATCCGCAACCAGGTTTTGGGCATTTGGGTTGATCCAGTCAATTGTCTCGAAAGATGCCCTCCAGTTGTCGCCAATCTCGTTGGCGACTGTGCCATTGGTCATCCCATTAGAGTGTCCGTTAGAGACGCCCTTCTTCTCTGCCAAAAGACGACCCAGCATGCTTCCCTCTTCGCGGATGCGCTTGGTCAATGCGCGAGTATCAACACCATAGATTGCAGGTACTCCTTGTTCCTTCAACCAAGTGCCCAAAGATGATGTTGCGAGGTAATGGGAGTAGGCCTCTCCCGCGTAGGAAGCAACAATCATTCCGGAGATGTGGATTTGGGAAGCCTCGAAATGTGCTGGCAGATCCTTGAGAAGCTCGTCCATAGTTTCCCTGGAAGGGACACCATAGTTGCCGACAAGAGGGAATGTTATGACCAAGATTTGACCACGGTAGGAGGGGTCTGTAATAGACTCGGGATAGCCCACCATACCAGTCTGGAAGACCAATTCGCCAGCAATGCTCTTCCCTTCTGCTCCGAAGCTGTAGCCCCGATAGACGGATCCATCCTGGAGCTCTAGGGCCATGAGGCTATCCCCATCGAGCTGGGCCGTTACGGGGCGAAATTGTGACGGCATGTTGAGGTATTGTCGCGTCAAAGTTCGAGGATTTGGGACTTCCCTGGGCAGGAAACTTGCGATTCGATCCTCTTACTTGATTTTTGCTCCCTGTATGTTTCAATGTTCGCTTTTGTATAGAAGATTGAGAACAAGAGAGAGGCGGGTGAGGGAGAGAGGGAGAGGAGAGGAGAGGAGAGAAGGAGAGGGAGGAGAAAGAAAAAGATTGAGTTTCTCGAGACTCGACCCGTATGGTTGGTAGAAAAAATCGAGCGGGAAAAATGTTCGTCCTCCGCCGGCGGGGTCGTTAAGCTCTGATTGGCTTAGCTTTCGCGTTAGTGCCGATTCAATTCATTTGTGCCTGCAGATGCCGCGATGACGAATCATGAGCCCAAATTCAACGAGGCTGTTCTGGGAGGCTGTCTCGAAGTTGTACACAAATAGAGCGAGGAGAGGACTGGACTAGGAAGGATTCCAGTATTCAACTTGCTACGAAATATGCCTAGAAAATTACATGTTTTGAAAATCATGCTAAATGGTTTTTACCTAGATCGTTGTATCATAACTCGCATTCAACGATAAGGCTGGATCACCAAGTACAGACACAGCCTTGCATCTGTAGTAGGAGTGGGATGTGGAAGGAAGTATAGAGACAGGTCACTTACTAACATGTTATAACAACGCGCCCTTCGCATTCTACAATCGGACTACACGTGTTTGCTCTCCTTGAAAGATTACAGTAACGTTTACTGCGTATGCTGCGTTTGTCTTCACGGGATAAACATCTGCAAGACATATTGCAGGGATAAGAGGTGCTGGGAATAGCACTGAATTCCAGCCTCAAGTACCACCATACCACCGTACCACAGACCCCTCCATCCAGGTAAAACAACATCCCGATAAGAACAGGCACAGTATATCTTCATCTTCACATTCCACTGCATCGAGTCAGCTGAGACTCTTTATCTTCAAAGCGATGCTGGCGGTGAGCGATTCCCAGGTGCACGACATCCAATGATTGGCTGCAAAGCTCTCAGATCGGCAAAGTCCTTGCTGCACTCCGCATGGGCTGGCCTGGCTGGCCTGGCTTCGATTCATGATGGCTGCATCCATTCCAACACCGTCATCCACATCCTGCATAATCAGCATCATCATGTGCCCGCCGCCTGCGATAAGCAATTGATCTCGTCCAGGCATTTATGAGGCTATTCCCACGTTCCCCCGGCGGTGAGTGAAGGCAAGGAAATCTTGCGATTTAATTTTCGTGATCGACAAGGCCGAGGATGAGCCATTGCACCCATATTTATTTCCCGTAGTTTTTATTTACTTTGCTGGGGTTGCACGCACATGTTTACGCCGCATTGCCCAGTCTACTCTTGCGATGCTGCATTCTCTTCCCCGTTTCAACAGCATCAATTGTCGTTGAAAGTCTGACCGTAGGCAAGAAGGCCTGGGAGGTATAGGAGGAATATTCGATCCATTCGTTTTGGGAACATGTTATCTTCACTGCTTCGACCAAAGAAAGCACGTCGACGCGTCGAGGAGTCGCCGCTCTTCTCTTCTCCATACGCTGGACATGCCGCTGCAGACTTTACCGAGGATGACGATGAGGACGAGCATACAGAGGAGGAGGATAATGATCAGGGCGATGAAGAAGAAGGGGAAGAAGGCATGAGTGAGGGGGAGGAGGGCGAGGATGGAGACTCGCATTCGCCTCTTCTGCCAATATTCTCTGCTGCGCATCTAGGTTGGCATTTCTACTATCCTCATACCATGAAGAAATTTCCCTTCATGCCTTGCTGCTACGAAAATCTGCTAACCATCTCTGCTGCCCAGATGCCCTGCCAGTATACAACCTTACGCACGCGATTCGAATCATCATTGTCCCAAGGACCGAAACGACACTGACATGGGACCAACTTCGATCACCACAAGTCTCCCAATTCCTTGTGAAACCGATGCAGCAACAGATACGAACATCTCATTTCTCTCGAGCGACCTTATATGCGTTGATGGCGAATTGTCTGCAGTTTCAGAAGGAGAGTCAAGCAAATCCCGGCAATGCAGGCAATAGTCGCACGAGAGCGATGGTATGCGAGTTGATCGCGATCAAATTGCTGAAGGAATACAACACTCGAGAACTGATCGACGCGCTGTCTTACGATTTCTTTCCCCTTCAAGGACTTGCAACACCTGTTACAATCACATCGGGACAAAATGGAGGGCCAAAACCAAGACCAGCTGCTGCCCGGATCTCGACCCTGGAGGTTGCCATCAGAGCTTCTGCGAAACGATTCCTGGCACATCCTCTTGTAGTACAACAGTTGGAAGCTATATGGGCGGGTACAATTGTGTTCCATTCGGCGGCAGACAATCTGCATCGAACACAGCCAGCAACGCCAACCCAGGACCTAAGACGTGGAACGGATGGGAGCACACCATTGATCAAAATATCAGACCAGCAAGGTGGGTATGGATCGATGCATTCGCCCAAGTCGCCGAGCAAGCCATTTCTACAACACCAAGAGCAGGCAGTCCAGTCCAGGAGAACCGTCACCCTCTACGATCCAAGAGATGCCTCTCTATTCAAGCTGTCGAGACTCAGAGTACCTCGATATCGGCAATTCTTCTCCACATGCTCCTTATTTATACTACTATGTCTGTTTGTCGCGGTTTTGGCGCAGAGATCGGTGGAAATTACTACCTTGGAAGTCATCTTCTGGTTCTGGAGCGCCGGGTTCATGCTCGATGAAGTAGTGGGATTCAACGAACAAGGATTCGGTCTTTACATTATGAGCTTCTGGAATGCCTTTGATCTAGGCATCCTTTTCCTCCTCTCGGTATACTACTGCATGCGTCTGTATGGAGTTCTACTGGTGGGTGTCGGACGGCATCAATGGAATAGCATGGCTTACGATGTCCTCGCCACGAATGCTATTCTTCTCTTCCCTCGCCTGTTTAGCGTCCTCGACCACTACCGATACTTCTCCCAGTTGTTGATCGCATTCCGTCTCATGGCTGTCGATCTTGTGGCAGTTTTTGTCCTGATCCTCATTGCCTGCAGCGGCTTCTTCGTCGCCTTCACTCTGTCATTTGGTGAGGATGAGTATGATGCTGCCGGCGTGGCATACAAGATCTTTCAGATCCTCATGGGCTTCACTCCCGCTGCCTGGGAAGCCTGGCCCACCTACAATCCGCTAGGCAAAGCTCTATTGGTCCTCTTCCTATTTATCTGTCACTTCCTGGTTGTCACAATCCTGATTACAGTGCTTACAAACTCATTCATGGCAATTGTTTCGAATGCTGATCAGGAGCATCAATTTGTCTTTGCAGTCAACACAATCAGCATGGTCAAGAATGATGCCTTGTTCTCATATGTCGGTAGGTTAATCCTCTGCTGGTTGCATACTGTCGAGATCGTTGTGCTTCCCACATTTCACACACATTCAGAACGCGATTCGCTAACGCAGTGGTCATTTAGCTCCCAGTAATATCTTCGCCTGGCTGCTGACACCTCTACGATTCATCATTCCATTCCGATCTTTCATCAAGGCCAACAGAACCGTCATTAAAGCCACACATTTCCCGCTCCTCTTCACCATCTACGCCTATGAGAAGGTCTTCCTTGCCCGCTCTGTCTTCGAGCCCCTGGATCTGGTCGAAAACACCCGCGGTGCTGGCAAGAGACTTGTATCCTTCCAAGATGCCAAGATGGCGTTGTTTAGTCCTAGTGTTCGAATGCGACAAGCATCCGTGGCTGGTGGGTATCAGAACGATAATGCCCTCGACGAGGTTTTCAGACTCGCCCCTCGGCCCGAGACATTACGAGCTGACCGCAAACACTTCGAAGAACGACAGACGCATAGTGTTGTCAACAATTGGATGGAGGAGGGCGTTGATGCAAGCCCGCCTCAAGAACAGGATCGCTCTATTGTCGACCGACTTGAGATGAGACGCAAGGCAAGAAAGGCAACACTTCTGAGACAACGTGGGATCTCTGGGACCAGATCGGTGGCTAGTNATCCGGCGGAGTTCATGTCAAGGAATGGCTTCCATGACTATGGCACTGATACCAGGAACGAAGACACTCAGGAAACAGAGGATGATGGAGATGACGAGCTGAACACGCATGATGGCGAAGAGCTGGAGAAGCAGACGACCCGATCCAGGAGCCATGGCGCGACATCCTTCAAACCTGACCACACTGAGGGTTACTTCTCTGCCCAATTAACCAATCGCATGACCGCGCCTCCACTCTCCTCGTCCGCGGCTTCGTCACGAAAGCACCTGGCACCGCCAAGGACGTCCCCACCTCAGCAACGTCGTTCTCATGATCGGACAATGTCGACAGGGACAATCCTGTTCAATCCTGTCGAAGGCAGTCAATCTTCTGCATCACCACCAAAGTCTCGACCTTTGACGGCCAAATATCGCTCAACGACCAACACAGGTACACATACCCCAACTGGTCTGAGCGGTCATCAAACGCCAAAGCAAGCCCACGGACCACCCAAGACAAAGCCACGACCCATCATGCCAGGCCGCCAAAACTTTCAGTCCGTGCCGAACTTCAATCTCGACACCCAGCTTACAGGAAATGTCACCAGAACTCGACAGATCAGACATCGACGATCTAGCCTCGACATGGGAATGTCAGACATGGGACTCGACCACAATGCCCCAGGCATGCTAGGCGCCGTGCCGAGTTCCTTCGCAACACAGATGGCCATGGCAACTGGAGGATTGAAAGCCTTCCAAGGCAGTCGAAGCAAGGAAGCCGAGACCGAGAGGATGATGGGACGGCTGATGCTTGCTCGTATGAAGACTCTCGAAGAAGGTTTCGCGGAAGTCGTCAGAGAATTTCGCGGTATGCGGACGGCAGGTAACAGCTCTGTTGAGAACGAAAGCGTCATAGATCATCGAAGAGAAAAGGGGAAGGGAAAGGAGAAGGAAAAGCAGCCACCACGGAAGCGCAAGGGTTTGCCGCGCTCAACGAGTGAAGTCGACTTTGCTACAATAGACCGGGGTAGAAGTGGAGAGCGGAAAGAATTGCCTGTGGAGTACGCTGAGGGCCAGCACACGCCCGAGGCTGAAATACTGCGAAGATACATATCGAAAGGGAGTTCGCTGTAGATTGTTGGATGGCGGATCATTGTACCTGTTGCATAATTTGGAGTTAGCGGCATTTGTTTTCACGTGGATCTGGGTCTGGAATTTTGTCTTCGGTTCGTGTCTTATTGGATGTGTTATTGGATCTGTATTTATGCTCTTGTTCTGTTTCCATCGCAAATATACCACTCTGCGTCTCTCGAACTCATCATCGTCCTTCGCGTGTCGTATTCGCAGTCCCTGCAGGGTGTCTTGATCTGAGCCAACCCACCTTCGCCTATCGAATATGAACTGTTTCTATGCCGACCCCGGCCACCTCATTTCTCCTGATTGGACATCGAACACGAACCGTAGTTTCGGAATCAAACATTTCACCTTTCGAGCGCGTTGCCAGGCGAGACGCGGGCGACGGTCCAACATTTGAGCCACAACTGACAAATCAGAGACTTTCCTCGGCCAACTCGCTTAGCGTTTAGCCGGCAAGGCTCCAGCTTAAGGATCCAAGTATACCTGTAAAGACAAGACTTGACAGTCTCATGGTCCTCTTCTGCTAACATTCCTTCTTACAAAATATCAAAGATCATTTTTCCCCTTTACAAATAAGATGGGCGCCTTTGCATTTTGGTGGGGTATCCTCACGGGTCTCTTCAAAAGCAAGACCAAAACCGACACTCTCTCGCCATCCCTATCGTTCGTAGGCCAGTCTGTCCTCATTACAGGAGCTACCAGCGGACTTGGTCTTGAAGCGGCAGTCCATTATGTCAATCTCGGTGCTTCGTTTGTCATCATCACTGCGAGGACTCTGTCGAAGGGTACCAAGGCGAAATTCGACATTGAGAAGAGAACGGGAAAGAAGGATGTTGTAACGGTGATGGTATTGGATATGGATACATTCGCGGGCGTGAAAGTCTTTGTGAAGCAGCTTAGGGCGGATGTTCAGAAGATGGATATTGTTCTCCTGGTATGTCGATCTCCTGGGCAATCTAAGCACTCACTCGGCCTGTGACATTGACGCGAAGTAGAATGCAGGGGTGCATAATTTTGAGTTCCAACAGTCGCCAGATGGCTGGGAACAAGACATCCAGGTGAATGTCCTGTCCACCACCATTCTAGGTCTACTCATGATACCCTGGTTACGAGAAATCAAACAGCCTGGCCGAGTCCAACATCTGGGCTTTGTCGGCTCCAGCTCACATTACTTCCCCGACATCTTGACATTCCCTAAACAGGGCGTCTTACAACATTTCAACCAACAGGAGCATTGGGCGTCAGGCCTGCACAACTACGCAATCTCCAAATTGCTCTTCCATTACGGTGCTCTCCAACTTGCAAAGCTGGCTGTCGATGACGACGGAAAGTATGAATTTCTTTCCCACGCCCACTCCAATCTGACTTGTATCTCGTCACATCAGTACGGCTGACATATCCAGCCCCTCCCCCATAGTCAACATCGTCTGCCCAGGCATGATTCGCACCAACATCGCCCGCGGTTTCGCCAATAAAGGGACCTTCTTCAAACTCATCGAAGCACTGTTCATGTACATCCGGTGCAATCCTGCGGACGTGGGAGCTAGATCCCTTGTGCTTATGGGCACGACGACCAAGGAGGAACATGGAACGTTTAGAAATCCGATGTTAAGCAGGGAGGAGTATGATTTGTCAGTTGAACCCTTCTTCCGTTCTTGTTTCTTGCCTCTGTTGTTGAGTTGAGAAAGAATGGAGAACAACGCGGAAGTACAGTGACTCTGACTCGTACTAGGAAGTCTGCGCCAATGTTGACCAGTCCAGAGGGAAAGAGGATGCAGGCTCGGGTTTGGAAGGAGATTATCAGTATCTTGGTGGAGCCTGTACCGGAGGTTGAGAATATTGCTTGGTAGTGATTGAGTTCTGCGCGGGGTCAAAGGAGACTGACATTCGAGTTGAAATCCTGGATTCTTCGAGCATTTCGTTCGATTCGAATCGATGTGGTTGGTGTAGTGGCTTCCAAGGCGGTGGATCGGTTACGTTATTTTAATTCAAATGAAACTCAGAGGAATGTACTCTGCGAGACTCTATGAGGGAATCAATGTTAGTTGGGGCTCGTACTAAGTACTGTGAATCTGTTGTTCGCTTCTTTTTGATCACTTCGTGCCAATTTCGCAGAACGGAACCTACCCACCGATTTTGACAGATAAAGACGAATGAAAGTTGTATCGCTACAACGGATTCTTCACGCGCAGACTTTCATCGTATAACCGCTTGTGTCCTCAGTTTACTCACGCACATTGACTTGGAGCTTACTTCCATTTCGCTTAATTGCGGCGAATACGCGATCAGAAAGCATAAATATACCACTGAAGAGACATTTGGAGAAGATCAACTGACGTCACGCATGTACAACTACTCCAAGCCTTGCGCAGAAGGTCATTTGGAACATCCTATGTATTGCATCTCTTGGCCCTATGGGCTAGGGTGTTGTTTGAGCAACCCCACGCGACTATGTAATCGCAATCTTGCCAGAAATTTCGGAGGGTGCTCTACTGTATTAGTTCATCAAAGATCCTCAATTAGGCCAAAAGTTCCGAACCAAAACTGCGTTTGGACCTCATCCGAAGAAGTTTCGAGAGTGACTCGTCTGGATGAATCCTCCAGAAATTCATAAAGTACACGATTTGAATCACCACGGATATTATTACTAGTTTGAAAAGGTGTAAGATGGATTCCGAGTACTAGAAGCTACTGGGAGAGGAGTGTTTCCACAAGCTAGAGCGTCACAAGTGCGTCGGCGAATTTGGCTTCATGCGCACTTAAGTGACATTTATATCAGGCAGCAGAGAGTCCGGAGCATTCACGTTGAGGCAAACTATATCTACCATGATTCGATTGTAGAATTATGGGGAGATTGAAATAGGCAACTTTTCATTAAAAGTGCGTAGAAACACATCTGATGTCCGATGACCTGCACATCAAGTCCCACAGTACAACAGCCTATATTGATCGATGCCATGGTTTGAGGATAGTCAACAGCATTCTTAGAGGTCTCAATCCAGCACTTATATCACCAGAATCCCCACTCGAAAGTGATCCAGCCATTCTTCGTTGGACTTAACCTCACAATCTGGAATCGATATCACATTACATCTCATTATACATTATGAAGCTTTCCAATATATCCGTTGCTATTTCCCTGACGGTCCTCGGCTCAGGACTTGCAGCTGTTCGTAGCCCAACCGCCGAGACTCTTACTGGACAAGACCTGTCTTCCAACCCTCTCGCTCGAGGCGCCAAAGCAGAGGTTGCTGTTTTATTCGAAAGTGACAAGCACTGCGACACTGTTCACGTCGCCACTTGGGTCGGCTGCTGGTGGCTGCCCACCAAGACTGCACCTGGAACAGACTTGGTGAAAAGATCGACGGCGACACAAACAACATCCCTTTCGAATGCTATATTAGATGCAAGTCGACTGCCATCGAAGGCATCCCGTAAGATGGAAGCTAGTGACCAAGTCTCTGTGCTGCTGACACAAGCAGCGCTTAGTACTTCACCCGAAAATACACAAACATCCGTCACGGTGGCTGCTATGTCCAGTAGGCGATCCATGACATTAACGGCGCAACTTTGAACCATGGCAGGATGCTGACATCAAGTTACAAACAGTGGATATTATACAGATAACAATTGCCGTTCAACTGAGTCAAACGTTAACTTGTACCATTAACGTAAATACGTAAATTTTAGGAGGGAATGCTCTTTGAATTTGACGCTAACAGTTCCTGCAGCTGGCAGCAATCGATTGCCAAAGTGTGGTTGGCACGCGAAAGATGACAGAGATGCTGATTGCAATTAAGTGCTGATGATGAAAGCAAGAGTTGGTGTCATATTTTTTGAAGGGATCTTCTTTCCCATCTTGCTTGCAACATCTTCATTCCACGCTCAATGCTGTTTTATTGCCACTTTTGATAGTCTTACATACTGTAACATACAACATAAAGGATATCCCCAGACTCGGCACAGATCCAGTGGTTATTTACTCATTGTGTTCATCTGGTCAATGTTCATGAGACTATCCCACTCGGACTGTGATACAGGATTAAAGGGTTAGGGTCCGGGAACGTGTTCGGGAGTCGTCGAGGTTGCGCAGCCGGGGCTAGCCGGGTCGGTCGTTCCTCCCTCTTACCCCGGCCGCGCCTCCCCCGGCTTATACGCCCTCTCCTTGTCGCGTTAGGCACGGGTCAGGGCGGGTTCGAGTCAGGGTTAGGGTTAGGGTTAGGGTTAGGGTTAGGGTTAGGGTTAGGGTTAGGGTTAGGGTTAGGGTTAGGGTTAGGGTTAGGGTTAGGGTTAGGGT